>Ga0228710_1011274_pt1 | contig 11599 bp, 5 predicted proteins | sample MedpolnodulmetaG_FD_177995 | JGI IMG/M metagenome (GOLD analysis project Ga0228710, IMG submission 177995) | Root nodule microbial communities from Medicago polymorpha collected in Santa Monica, California, United States - pink nodules | ecosystem: Host-associated > Plants > Roots > Nodule... | reverse complement strand
AATATTCCCTTTTTAAGCCAACTTTGAGCCAATAGGTTAGACCCCGTTGTTTCGGTGACAAACCACATTACATGCCTAGATGCCTTAGGTTTTTAAACCCAATTTTGTGTTGATTGGAGTTGTGCATTGTGATGTGTTGGCAAAGATATAAGTTTGGGGTTGCTCATGGGATAGCAACTTTCTAAGTTTGGGGTAGGGGATCTAGGGAACAAAGATTTGATAAAAGATCACTATGTCTCATATAAAAAAAAAATTTTTTTTATAGTAATTGAAAATCAAGTTGAAGTACAGAAATCAACTTACAAAAAAAAAGAAGGTATAATAAATAGAGACATTGTAATTAGAAGTGATCTAAGAGTTGTACGTGTTCTCTACATTCTCAAAGCAAGTGGTTCCATGTTGTGGGTTGTTCACTGTTAAGAAAGTAGCATAACTCCAAAGTGTTTATTTAAACCTACTTCCCAAATTATCCCACCTGTTAACCCTGGCCCTGTTACACCTTGAAAGTCCTTAAAAGTGTGAAATGCGATGCAACTTGATTGATGTTTAGAAGGTTTTCAAATTTTGGTAATATAGTGATTAGCATGTCGACGGTGTGACCCTTTTTCATAATGTTGCGTGAAGTTGTGGGATGATGTTGGCAAGCATGTTAGTCCTCTAATTGCTAACAAGAAGATGAACTTTTGACACTGCCATTGTTGAGGTAATTGCTATGTTACTGTTAAATTTCATTTTTAAAGTTTATTCCTTGAGGGCAAGTAATGAAGCAAGTTTGGGGTTGTGATGACACTAGGTCATAAATCATTTTTTGTACAGTTTTTATGTAGTTTTGGTCGAGTTCAGGTGGTTATGCATGGGTCAAAAGCTGAAAAAAGGACTGTTTTGTAATTCTGAAGCTGAGGAAAATCGTGCTCCGATTTGACAGGATCGTAGTCCGATTGTGAAGTGAATTTGAGACAGGTTGTCTTGTAAAAAATCGGAGCACGATTTCTCACAAATCGGGCTACGATTTTGAGACGCTCCACCATCGTGCTCCGATCTGCAGGATCGGGCTACGATTTTAGCGTTTCTAGGAAATTTCCTATAAAAGGGAAACTGATTTCGGAAAGAGGGGTTCGAAATTTTAGAGATAAAAACTGACTTTTGGAGCTGGATCACTGAGCAGAAGGTGGGAGTCCATCAAAACTCATAGCCGGTTATCAATTTCATGTAATGAACTCTTCTTTGTCCTTAGTTATTTATGCTTTAGCCATGAGTAGCTAAATCCTTTGAGATTAGGTCAAGAGATGATTCTGTGCTAGCTCATACTGATGTAACCTGAAATTATTATTGTTTATGAATGTCAATCTAGTTATTTAGTATAAATCATTCTTCATGCCTTTATGATTCTAACCAAATATAATTGATTCAAGAGATTATATGACTATTGACAGTAGCGTGTAACTCAGACATATTTATGCTGTTCAATCTAACGGACAATCTAGGGATAGAGCGTTGTTAGGTTGTGATAATTGAATTAACGGACTTAAAAACCTTTGATGATTATAGGTTCACCTAAGGAATTAGGGGATTATGATTAGATAAGAGGACTTAGGATCAAGGGATTGACCTAAGTTAATTTGTTAATTCGTCGTAACTTTGTGACATTTGTAGACTTAAAGAATCAGGTTGCTATTGAGTGATGTACAGATGAATCAAATGACCTAGTCATTTATCTAAATCATTTCTAAAACCAACTTTAGTCGTCGTTTTAGTTACAATTGCACTAAAAATCAATTTGCCTAAGGCAACCCCCAATTTAATTATATCTTACTATCGACGTCTTTGCTACGTAGAAATCAAAACAGTCTCTAAGGAAACGAATTATTTTATTACTCGATTTAAATTAGTACACTTGCTAATTTTCTATCAGCCTAGAACACCCCTTCGGGGTCCCATCTTAAGCTGGGTCGAAGCTATCGTTATTCCAATCTTTTCGGTAATCTCAATTTCAAATATATCAATTGTCTTTCGTTTCAAATTTTTGTCTATTCACAACACTTTTGAATTAATACGACATAATTTCAATATCCTTTGTTATGAAAAATTGATGGTCTCTCTACATATAAAGGATTTGGAAACAAGATTGAGTATCACTTGCGAATTTTGTGGAGGTTATCATGGTGGTCTCTTTTGTGAGGAGCAATACATAGTTAAAGAAAAAGAGCAGGAAGTGGTCAACATAGATTATAACTCTCAACTTCAAAATATTTTAGACAATTTCTTGATGTCAAATCAAGTTTCATTTGAGAAATTTGAAGTTCAGTGTGGTAATCTTGTTGAGAAAGCATATGAGTCTCATCAAAAATTGGTTGAGATGGAGTCTGAGTGTCAGGCTACTGTGGTGGACGACAATGCACAAGTGATAAATGTTGGTTTCTACCTGAAGTCTCAACAAATGGGGTCTGAAGAACTCACTCATGTGCAAATGAATACATATCCTTCTTTAAGGTGGGAGAACTTAAATTCCAAAGGTTTAACAATGAGCGCGTGGGAGTATCTGATTCTTTATGCCAAATTCATAGAATTCCTACCAAACAAGAGGAAGAAGAAGGATGACATATTTCTTCTATCATTTTTGCCACCCTAACAGTGGTTGAAGTGTGAAGCTCAATGATGTAAAATAAAGCGATTGGTGGGAGGCAACCCATCGGATCTTAGATCCGCTCAGGTATTGTTTTTGTTTTATTTTATGCATATTTTACATATAAAAAAAAGAACAAAAAAGAAAAAAGAAAAAAATGGTGAAAAGATGGACGAAAAAAATAAAATCAAAGTCCACATCAGTTCTTTTTCAATCACTCGTATTTGTCAGATGTCAGTTGTGTCAGTTGAACTTTTAATTGTTGTGTTGTTTATTTGGATAACTCAGTTGTACCCCCTGTTATGTAATTGAATCTGAACTTGTTTATTATTGACGAATTTGTTTGTCAGTTGACTTTTTCCAGTTTAGTAACAATTGTTTGTTCAAGTGGTATTCCAAAAGTTCATAAGGAGGTGGTGACTTGAAATTCAAAAGCGAAGTGTACGGCAAAAGTGATAGGTAGTCACAACTCCCAGAAATCTAACATTGTAAGGTTCATAGCCAAATTTTATTTTTTCAATTTACTTATATAGAGTGTTCCGTGCAACTACATTTCTAGAACTTGCATTGTTTCTTTATTGTTGATTGATCTTTGTCATATACACACCGAGGCAAAAGTGCTTGGTCATGTGAGCCTTTTCAAGCATACCCTGATATTGATTGAATTTATCCTTTTTGAAAACCAATTTGAGCCGGTAGGTTTAGATCTTTTTGTTCGGTGACAAGCTACATATTGAGCCTAGGGACTTTTAGGATTTGACCCAAAAATGTTATATTTGAGTTAGGCTATGTAGGGTGCTTCTAAACAATAAGTTTGGGGTTGCCATTGGAATTTGCAACCAACTATGTTTGGGGTGGAGGTACTAGAGAACAAAGAACAAAGCATTAAAAATACACATAAAAATGGTGTATAAAAAAAAAGAATGAAAAGAAAAAGGGGACAAACAATGAAAAATCTGAGTAATTTCAAACTCGATTGTCCCGATAGTTACAAATAATCTCTAGTACCTTTACAATTGTTGTTTCAAAGGGTGAATGAGGGATTGAATCTTTGCTTTAATTTTCGTAGGAGTGCCTACTCAAATTTTGTGTAGCCTACTTATCCAAATAAAATCTCACCTTTAGCTAAGCCCCGTTACAACCCTTAAAGACCTCAAAGTGTGTAATGACATTGATTTTGATTAACGTTTAGAAACTTTTCAAGCGTATGGTAATATGTAGACCTGCACGTCGACTGTGTGTGAACCCTTATCAAATTGTTGCGTGGAGTTGTGAATGGTGGATGCAAGCAAATCAAACTGCCTCATCATATGTCTAGTCGGAGATGAACTTTTGTGTACTATCGCTTGATTAGGTAATTGTTATTTTACTGTCGATTGTCAATGTTACAAGTGAATTCCTTGAGGACATGGAATGGTTCAAGTTTGTGGTTGTGATGACAGTCCGTCATATCACATTTTTAGTGTCTTTTAATTAAGTTTTTAGCCTATTTTTATTAATTTAAAGTCATTTTAAAAAAAATGTTATTATTAATTTATTGAGTGAAAGAGTATTATCATCATCTATTAGCACTAATGGGCAATGGCTATATGACCCAAAAAAAGAGCCACAACGTGGAAGACCATTGAAGAAAAGGAAATGTGTTTCATTGGCTTTGAAATAGAGAAATCTAGCATGTCTCCTTACATATATATTCAAGCAACGTGATGCATAAGGGAGAAAGGAGCAAATGAAGTGGGCTTTTGACCCAAGAAACAATGAAGGAAATAAAAATAGGTCATGTTGGGGCATTATAAAAGGAGTGGCAGAACCAGGAGAAAGGTACTCACGTTTTGGCACAGTGGAATCACGTTTTGGAACAAAACTAGTTGCCACGCCAGGAAAAGGAACGGGAACGCGAGGGAATTGAAGGCAACAGGAAACTCACGAAGCGGTAGAGAACTGAGCAACAACATGGTTTCATGGTTAATTTTATTTTTCATGCTATTTATTTGTATCTCTATGTCTAGCTAATTTCCCTATTGATTAAGCCATGAGATGAATCTGTTGTAATCTGTGATCACATAGTTTGTTGAAACTCTCTTTGATATCAATGAAAACCTAACCAGAAACCTCTTTATATATATTTTGATTAGAACCTGACAAATGTTCACCACCTTTTTCATCAAATACTCCCTCCACCTCCAAAAAAACACATCATTTTGGACGAAAACGTGATTTGGAGTAGCAATTTGGTCATCGAGGGGCGTCAACAACATCACTCTGTACAGTCAACAAAGTGATCAACTTCACTCTGTGAGCATGTTAAATCTCAAGATCCAGAGACACAGGCTTCACAAACCAAGTCAATATGATCAACCAGGAAAAGTGCGCGTAAAATTAATATGTCTCTTAATCCTCATAAGCCACATCTGATTAAGGTCAAGTTCCCACACTAAGGCTAAATCTCGTTGTTCATGCATGAATTTATTGAAAAGATGGTGGATGTAGCTGGTGATGGTCATTGTGGATTTCGTGCAGTTGCAGGCCTACGTAACATGTTTGTTGATGATTATCAGATTATCTGTTATCAACTTCTAAAAGAGCTTAACGGTGAAAATAGTGAGCACTATCGGCGATTGATTGGGTCGGATAAACAATTCAACGAGGTATTGGTATTGGTCCTGCTCCATCAGATAAATGGATGACCATGTCGGATATGAGTTTCCTCATTGCACAAAGATACAAACATGTAGTGGTTCTAATGTCCATTGATAAACGACAATAAAAAATCTTTTTCCCTCTATTGCATCTTCCCATAGAGACCGGATGATGTGTCTAGCACATGTGAATGACAAAACCATTTTTTGATGATATATTTGATGGATGGTTGTCCATTTCCTCCCACTTCCGTGCTATGGAGACAACACCATAGCAAAAATGCAAAGTCATGAGATGAAAGATATGTTGGTAGGATGATTGTCTTTAATGAACTAAGTCAGGTGGCGGGTCAGAAGATGATGGTTTGTACTTTGTTAAAAACCTTGACCTTTAAGAGAAGGTTGCTGCTCATAACAAGGTCAGAGTTGTAATCAAGATTTAAGAAGATGAAAGTCTTGGACTTTATGATTGTAGTATAGACCTTGAGACAGATTAATTGAAATGTATATCATTAAAAACTACATAATGATTTTTTGATATAATTATAAGCTCATTGTCTTTTATATTATTTATACAATGAAAATTTGTTGAATCCGCAGAGACATGAAATTAATGCAAGCAATTTGTTGAAATCTGACACATTTTGGATTATAGAACCCAAAAAATTCGAATAATCGTTCGTATTACAAAATCCGAATAAAGGATATTTTTGAGAAAAAAAAAAGGGCGCGCGAGAAACTCATAGGGTAAAAAAAGTAATAGTTTTTTTAATATATTATTAGAGCATATCCAATATTCATTACACAATATATTATCAATTTTCCGCTATCAGGCCACTCGAGTCGTGCCTGTGATTAAACCCAACCCAAAATTTAATTAAGAAGGAGAAATCTCTGGCTCTTAATCAAAGAGACTTTGGCCGGGCGCACTACAAAGGTAGATGCAAAGAATCCATTTTGAATGTGTATTTCGAGTAGGAAAAAAACAATAATTACATGCTATAGTTTAATAGTACTTCTTTGATGAATTCTATAAGATACCATAATTTTAAAGTGAATTGATCACTTTCAATATTTACTATGAAGAAGTCAAGTCTATATTTGTTTAAGTTTTACTTTGTAGTTAAGTAAATTTCATATTTGTCATTGTTAACTATGCCTTCTTTAAATTCAAACCTATATCTGTGAACTTGTTTATAATTATTTGTTGCTATAACAGATCAACATGATGATTGTATCTCAGCAATGGATGCTCTCACTTGAAATACTAGCACTAGTGTTCTTGTTAGGCACAACATTCTCATTAGCTTCTACTACGAAGACTAACAAAAATATTAAAACTATTTTTATGTCTCCCAAGATTGAACTAAATCCAGGATTTGTTTCAAATAAAGTATATTACGATGTTGAGTTTCCAAGAGGCCATATTTCACTCAAGAGTTTCAATGCTGAACTAGTTGATGAAGCAGGAAATTCTATACCTCTCTATCAAACTTATCTACACCATTGGATTGTTATAAGATACCACCAACCTAAAAATGTGACAGCAAATAGCCAATCAGGTATTATTTTTCTAAGAAATAATGGCTTTTGCCAAGAGGATATTTTAGGACAATACTATGGTCTTGGATCGGAAACAAGACGCACAAATACATATATTCCAGACCCTTATGGTATTGAAGTTGGTAATCCTGCTGAAATTCCAAAAGGGTATGTGGAGAAATGGTTGATCAATGTTCATGCAATTGATACGAGGGGTGTGGATGACCGGGTGGGATGTATTGAGTGCTCATGTGACCTATACAATGTCACAAAAGATGAAAATGGTGATGCTTTGAGTCCAAATTATAAAGGGGGTTTGCAATGTTGTCCTGATAATAGCAAGTGCAAAATGAGGAAAGGATTTTTAGGCCCAAAAAAAGACCTCTATTTGAAATACACTGTTATGTGGATCAATTGGGATGTTAACTTTATGGTGCCGGTCAAGGTTTATATATTTGATGTGACTGATACGTTGAAGCTATCAGATAAGTCTAACGGAATGAGTATAAAGCATGATTGCAAGGTGAGTGTGATATCAAAATATTATGATTTGATATGCTTAGATGTATGAGTAAAATTGTTTTACATTGTCTATGGACAGTTATTGAATTCCTACTTAATGATCTCAAATTATATATATTAGTAATTGAAGTGTGAGTACGTAATAGAGATTATTCTTTACATACAGGTAGAATATGAAGTTGAACCTTGCAGCAAAAGTAATGTAAATGGTAGTCGTTGTGTTGATGTGAAGAGAGCAAGCTTCCCGATCCAAAGTGGCGGTTATGTCATCTATGGAGTTGGTCATCTACATACAGGTGCAATTGGATCAACTCTATATGGACAGGTGACATTAAATAATTGCAATTAATATTAATATTTCAATACTACTTTCTACTTCTAATGACGTGCATAGTGCATATATACATGGAAATTTGTATACTTTACTCCCTTAAAATTCCAAAGGAGTTATAAATTTTCACTTTTTTTTCATAGGCATCTTGTTATTTTGTTTTAAAGTGCTTAGCTTTTATATTAGACTATCTATATGTTGATATTGCTTAGTTTGATATCTTATATTCTAACTCTTTATTTTTGTTGTGTCAATGTTAGGATGAGAAGGTTATATGTAATTTAAACCCAAAATATGGAAATGGAAAGGAAGTAGGAAATGAGAAAGGGTATGTTGTAGGAATGTCCACTTGTTATCCTCAACCAGGCTCTATCAAGATACTTAATGGTGAAACTTTAACTCTAGAGGTGAACTATAACAACAGCAGAAGACACTCTGGGGTAATGGGGCTTTTTTATTTCTTGGTGGCAGAAAAGCTACCACTCCATCATGTCTAACATACATTCCTATCATTTTATATTTGGTAAATTCTACGGTGGGTCTTTTGACATGTAGTCAATGGTAGACTACCACTTGAAAACTATTTGAAACGATAACTTACAATATTGTTGAGAGTAGAAGTTTATGGTCCTTCTCATCTTAACAAGTGATACGGTGAACCAGTTAATCCTGGTTAAAAATAATTAAGGGAAAAGCAAATACAAATGCCTTAATACTTAGGTTTTTTTGGTCATCTTGACTCACCACCTCACTCATGAAAACAAAAATAATTGTGAACTTCTACATTTATGGGAAAACATAAAGAGTTATTGATATTTTGAGTAGTTTTCAAATGTTATATCACCATAAACCATTTATCAAAATGGTCCACCACAAAATCTATTTTTATTGTATTTGGTAGCAATCATTACATGCTATGTTGAGAAAATAATTAAAATATGGTGTTGTAGTGGTAATTAGTATACCCTATATTTTTGTTGGATATCTCAGAGTACAAAGTATAAATGTAAATTTTGTAAGACCCGAGACATTTTAAAAAAATAAATAAATTTGGTACTTCTGGGAGTAACCGTGCAATGCACGGGTGATGATGGAATAATATATGATGTTTTTAGTTATTCTTTTAGTGTATTTCTTTGCATTTGAAGAAAAAATAGAAGTCCATTAGAGGATTTGTCAATGGTTTGAGACTTTGAGGAACTTTTTGTATTATTTTCATTTGAGTCGTTGTAATTCAATTGTATCCTAAATCATTCAACCATAAGTGTTTTGAGTTTTTTTAGTGATAAATCATGTAAATCGGCAAAACAAGACATCACGTGAAGAATCAGGATATGAAGATTGAAGTTCAATATTTCTTAGAAGACATTTGAAGACAATACAAAGTAACGAAATTTCATTTGAAGTTATAATGCATTGCAAGACGGAAGAACGCTTGAAAAAGGATAAAAAAATATAGAATTTGTGCAAGAAGGGTTCTCCATGTGCCCCTACGCATGAGACAACATTCCTTGCTGCCTCATGAGCCCCGCACATGGACACAGGCATGAGGTGTTGTTTTCTTGTTTTCCAAGTCGTTTTTAGTGGAAAATCCTATTTTCACTCCATTAACCCCTAAGTAATCATGCACTATAAATAGAGACCATTGCACACTCTTTTATTCATTTAGAAAGCTAGCAGTACAAGGAAAATGGTCAAGCATCGGGAGCTTCAAGGAAGAGGATCTCTATCCTCCTCTTGTTCTCTCTAGGGTTTTGTTTTTCTATTGTTTTGTAATGATGTCGGTTTCCATGATCAACTAAACCTCTTTGATTAGGGTTCCACGATGAATCCATTTCATTTGTTGGATTCTGTTAATAATGTTTGTATTCAATTTATAATCTAATGTCTGATTTAATTCGTCTATGTCTGATTTGAAGGGAAATCTTATATTGAAAACATAATACCTCTTGTAGTGCAGTTCCTTTGTTGTTGAAGCTCTGAATCCGATCACAAGAACCACTCTTCCAATAGTGCCTCTACTCAGTCCACGTGAACAATCGCCTCCACTCACAGTGCTAGCTTTTGCGTTTAGTAAGTGGTTCTAATTAATTAGCAGATCAAACGAATGGGTTATTGGGCTTGTATCAAGTTTTCAACAACTTTTGCTTTACACAAGGGTTCTATTTATTGAATCCATTGTGTGCTCACCAAGTCTGGTGTTAATGGGCATGTACAAGCCCAATAACCCATTCGTTTGATCTGCTAATTAATTAGAACCACTTACTAAACGCACCCCAAATAAGTCTCACTCATTTTTCTCGTTCAATTGTCCTTTTGTATGTGACTCTGTAGGTTATTGTAACGTTGGCACTCATATTATATTACATATTTAATACTATAAACAGTGAGCGATATATAGTAACACATCACTGCTATCCAAGTTACGAGAATGTCAGGTGATCTGTCAAACTTTTTAATGATAAACATCTTGTGTATAATTACCATTTTTCCCTCATGTCTATATTGAACACAATGCATAATATGTCACCATTTTCCAATTCAATATTAAGCCTTTAGACATTTTACCTATTACGTAGGCGGGGAAAATTCCATCAAGGACACCCGTGTCAACTCTGAAGGTGAGAAAAACCACAAGAAGGGGGGGTTGAATTGTGTTTTCGAAAACTTCTTCCTTTACGTTCTGAAAAACTGTTCTCAGGTTCAGAGTCTGAAGAGTTCAGAGCCTGAGTGAGTTCAGAGTCTTTGTGCAGCGGATAAATGAAAAGAACAGAGGAAGAAAGAACACAAGCAATTATACAGGTTCCTTCCACAAATCGGAAGTAGTCCTGTCCCCCTTACACTTCCAAGGAGAGTTCCACTAAAATGTAATGTCAAATTACAAGTTGCTTAATCACACAAGAAAGAGACTTCTTAATGCTCAAGGACAACTCCAAGAGACTTCTATGCTCAATCACACCTGAAAGAGACTTCTATGCTCAAGGACAACTCCAAGAGACTTCCTTTGCTCAATCACAATTGAAAGAGACTTTTATTGCTCAATCACAACTAAAAGAGACTTATCTTAACAATTACAAAGAATTGAATAAGGTTTTGAATACTTGATATACAATCAGAGGTATTCACAATACAATACGAAACAGAACAGACTCTGTTTTTTTTTAGACACTTAAGAATTCTAAGATATGAACAATTGAAAGAATTCTCTAAGTTGTTGATGTTTTGTTTACGACATTTTGCACAGAGTATTGGCCTTTTTGCTTGTATAATTCTTGTTCCTTTTTTTTTCTTCTCTAAGTCTTCATCCCTATTTATAGAGGATTTGAGAGACGTTGAGAATTTAGCCGTTACATCAACTTGTCTTGCTTGAAGCTTTGATTCTTCACCATTGATCTTTTGCCTGATTTGATATTTGTCCTTTGAAGAACTAATTTCAAATCTATTCCACTTGAAAAGAAACAATGTCTACAGCAATGTTACTGTTATCCTTGTCTTGATGTAGAGACAAAGTTGCAGAGGTGGTGGTTGCAGAGTTCGTGGTTGTACACTTTGTACGTTGTACTTTGTCAACTCTGGTGAAGTAGCTTCTGGCGAGATGCTTCTGATGACCATTGCTTCTGATGACCTTGCTTCTGATGACGTGTCTTCAGGAGCTCTTCTTCAGACTCGTTTCTTCAGACACTTCTTCATACGCATTTCTTCAGACGCATTCTTCCAGACGCTTTACGCTTCAAATAAAATTCCTTTGCTCTTTGACTTGTTCAATCAGAATCTTTATGAATAGTACTTTGATTTTGGATCCTGTACACTTGAATAAATTGTTTAGCATATCCAATTGATGATTTTTAATACCTTGTTATTATCAAAACTCAAGAGGTGACTTTGAGAAACACCCTTTGTTCCAACAATCTCCCCCTTTTTGATAATGACAAACACAAGTAT
>Ga0228710_1011272_pt1 | contig 11600 bp, 10 predicted proteins | sample MedpolnodulmetaG_FD_177995 | JGI IMG/M metagenome (GOLD analysis project Ga0228710, IMG submission 177995) | Root nodule microbial communities from Medicago polymorpha collected in Santa Monica, California, United States - pink nodules | ecosystem: Host-associated > Plants > Roots > Nodule... | reverse complement strand
TTTTTTTTTTACAGCAAACAATTGTAATGCATTAAAAACTAAGATGGTGGGACAAGCTCAAATGAACGATGAGCAGCATATAATTAAACTAGGGATAATTTGTGCAGGGACCGGGGGTTCGAATTCCGGATTCCCCACGTCTCCACATATTATGTGTGTGAATCTAGCCACTAGGTTACTTCACCAAAAAAATAAATAAATAATCTGATGCCTCTAGAGTGATGACATTAGTTTCCAGCCTCAACGCTAACATGGTGGAACAATGGCATTAGTTTCCAGCCTCAACGCTAACATGGTGGAACAATATCCCAATATCTCCTCACAAATGGATAAATCAAACTCAAACAGTGTTATTACTAAGAATCTCGTAGACCATCTCCAACCGGGTCTCAGATTTTAAAGACTTGGCGTATTAGGGAGAAATTTTTTTAGTCTTATAAAATCCAAATCTTAAGTGAGAATGTGAGATCTACACTTTTTTAATATTAAAAAATTATAATGTAATGATATAAAATTATTGAAAGTTGATTGGTAGGTCATATTTAAGAAATTTATAAGATAATAAGTTGGAGGGATTGAATGTTTATTAAGTACTACTATGGGGAAAAAAAAGCTATAAATGAGTGATGTATATATGCATATCGCGGAAGCGGTTATGGTGCATAAGAAAATCCTTATGCACTGTGCATAAATCCCAACATAATTGCTTCCTACACCCCCAAATGAAACCAAACAAAATAAAACAAAACGAACCAAACGCGAAATCTTCAATCTCATCATCAACACCGTCGTTCATCATCATCACCGTCATCATCACCGTACCGGAATGCCAAAACCATTTTGCTGTGGAAATGGTTTCTGTGAGTCGTACTCCAAAACCATTTTGTTGTGGAAATGGTTTCCAGAATCTTCAATCTCATCATCAACACCGTCGTTCATCATCATCACCGTACCGGAATGCCAAAACCATTTTGCTGTGGAAATGGTTTCCAGAATCTTCAATCTCATCATCATCACCGTACCGGAATGCCAAAACCATTTTGTTGTGGAAAACCATTTTGTTGTGGAAATGGTTTCCAAAATCTTCAATCTCATCATCAACACCGTCGTTCATCATCATCACCGTACCGGAATGCCAAAACCATTTTGCTGTGGAAATGGTTTCCAGAATCTTCAATCTCATCATCATCACCGTACCAGAATGCCAAAACCATTTTGTTGTGGAAAACCATTAGATGTACTTAATGGTTTCCAGCAGTTTCCCAGCCATAAATCCCTCTAACATCACAAAGATTTTGAATCCAGTAACAACTTCAGATCTGAAACCGTGAAAACAAAAGTGACGAAATAGTAACATATAGCAATCAACACAACTCCACTGGATCGAAGAAGAAGAAGAAAACGCAAGGGAAGAAGAGGAGCGAACTGGTTTTAGTCTTTAGATCTACTCCTTCTCGTTGTGTTTTTGCGCGATCCGAGTTCGGATTTGGCTTTAAAACGAAAATGGAGGTTGAAAATGGCTTTAGTTTTTAAAAAGGGTGAGTCTGGTTCTCCGGCACGGCGCCGCTGCCGCCTCTAGCTAGAGACCACCGCGTCGGAATCATCATGTGCGGCCGGAAGAGATGAAGACTCATCTGAATTGTAGAGAGAGAGGGAGAGTTTTATGTTTTAGTGAGAGAAATGTTTGAAGCAAATGAAGTTTGATTTGATGTAGTTTGAGAAGTCTAGAATTATTACACGTGTACATCTGATGGTTGTGAAGTGTTTATGCACGGTGCATTTTGCCGCATATCACATGACACACAATTAATTGAATTTTAAAGAAAATCATTTTGAATACAAAATTTGTCCTCCTCCTCCTCCTGTACTATATATATATATATATATATAAAATAAGCGTTGATTGGTTGAAGTTGAAAGGTGTTGAAAAGCGAAACCCTAACCCTAAAAAAAAAAAGAGGAATGGGAGGAAGGAAAAGGAATGAATACGCGTTACTTGAATTGAAAGATGTTCATAAGTGTCCGAATTTGAAAGTTAATATCATTGCTGTTGTTATTGAAGCTGGTCTCCCCAAATTGACTAATGGCACAGATGAATGCTGTAACATTAGAGTGATTGATGAAACACAGTACGAAACATCTATGTCTATTATCATGTTTTCTCAAACTGCTCAAACCCTTCCACATGTTTTTCCTGGTGATATCATTCTTCTTCGTAATGTTACCGTACGTATGTTATCTTCTTCTTCCTATCCTCTGCTTTTCCTTTTCTTCTGTAATACTATTATTATGTTTGCAGGTAAGAAAACCTGACCAGGAAGCAAATGTTGTTTTCTACAAAGACTCTTCCACTTTTGCCTTATATAAAGGGAAAGATACTGCTCTTGACGATTTTGTCCCTTATCAACTTTTTTCAACAAATATTTTCCTCAGAGAACAGGACAAAAACCAGATTGTTAAGCTTAGAACATGGTTCGCCAATTTTCAGATTCCTCAAGGTATTTAATTCATTTCATTGCTGATTTTATAATACTTCATTTCTGAATATTTAAGGTTTTTTTTCTTCTTGTGTAGAACCATTTGCTTTTTCTATGCTAAGAGAAATCAAAGAAGGTTACTTAAATTTGGCCTGCAAGGTAATTCACTCTCAATTAGTTTTGATATTTATATTATCAGTTTGGATAAATATAATTTTTTACTTTTACTTTTACTTGTTACGTTTCCAAGGTTCTGATCCTTACTGTTTTTTGTTGTTGTTGTTTTACACCTTAAGATACTTCATTACTGGGAGTCTGCAAAAGATAAATGGTTTCTCTATGTTTGGGATGGTACAGATACCCCACCAAATGTATTATATACAATGTGAGTTGATATAAAACTACTTCTCCCCTGAATGCATGTGGTGGGTTTGGATAAAATTGTACTGTAGTCTGTTGATGGAAATCTCCTGTTGAATGAGCAGTGGTGCTTTCTGTTATTATTTACACAATATCAGCATATGTATAAATTCATAAATGAGCTCTATAGCTTTGAAAAATAATAAATGTCTAGGTTCTCCACAAGTGTCCCGGATAGCTGCAAGTAATAAACGGTTAAGATTGTTTGTCGATTATCAATTCACAAATTAAACAACATAATTTTTGTTTGATTAACATGGAAATAACAATAGTTTTTTTGTTGTAATTTATTAAAGCAAAAACACAACGATGAAACAAACGTTAGGGATTTAATTGAGATTGAAGGTTCCCTTATTTCAGGAATTAGGATTTGAATAGAAATAGAAAATTCACTGACAACTCGGAACATGAATTCTTGCTAATATGGCCATGGATTTTTGGCAGGCGATTCTGTTGAAAAACCAGCTAACTGCTAAGAATTGTATATGATATCTTAACGGCAGCATCTCTAACCATCCATCTTGAGATTGGAGTGTTGCTTTTTTTCATTTGATCAGTTTCAAGCCTGCTTGCTGTAGATTCTTCACAATGTGTCTGGACAGAATACATAAATTTATGTTTGCAATCCTAAAAAGGAATTTGATATGTTTGTTTATGAATGCAGGCCGGAAGATGAAATTAATTCTACACGTACATTACATCCGGAGCCTATGCCTTTGCCAAGAGATATACTACGCACTTTTCCTACTGTTGGCTCAATCTTGAGGATTACTTTTGAACAACCGATAGAGGATGATCATCTCCGTGTCCTTAACATTGATAAATGGGTCAAGCTTGTCAATATACATCTTAAAGTGTATGCAGGACAATGGTATGGCGTTTTTACCTCACAATCAAAGATTCGATATACCTCAAATGTGGACCATCAAATTATCGAACGCCAAAGGTGGTTACCAAATTAGTAGAGTCATAATATATATGGTTTGTATAGATTAGGTCAGTTAACCAATGTCATTATATTTTTGTTATGTTTGTGTTGAACCAGGTTGTATGATGAACGAATATCGTTGAAATCAGGAACAATTGCTATTGGCTGCTTACCTCAGTTTATTGGTAGCTTACCTGAATCTTTACGTATTACAAGTAATAATTCATTTTTCTTACACTTGTACTAAACTCCTATATCACCAAAGTTTTAGCTTTCCTTACGGGTTACCAAACTCTGTTTTATCCTTACAGAGGTTAATCACGATCATGTGCGGCATCGTACTTTGATGGATGTACTCACTCATTCAGAGGTACTATGCTGCACTTTTGTCACTTGTACCCACACTTGACATCAACCCATGCAATGATCAATATTATGTGCCCTCTCAAAACACTATTGTATTTTTGCTTAGTATACTCGTTCATTTATTGAAGGTCACAGCTAAGTTCACGTGTGTTGTTCGGGTGGTAGCAGCAAAGCCATGGCAAGCTGAAAAGTTATGCTCTCCTACTAGGAAGTATATGACAAGACTGACCCTAGAGGATCCAACAGCTAGAATCCATGCTTTTGTAATTGGTGAAGATGGGGTCAGAACAAATTTTATCGTCATCAATTTTAGAATATACATGGCGCCAATATCTCAACCTATTCAGAAGACACTATGTTTCTAATTATTTATTATTCATCTTTTTTTTTTTTGAATGGCAAAATATATATAATAGATAACTAGAAAAAGTTTAAAACAATATACAGATTTATTATTCATCTGTTAATTTGTAGACCATATTCTGTGTTGCTGATTCATTTTCTGCTATAATACCCTATGACAGGAGACTCTTTTTGATGGTTATCCGGGCATTGCAAATATGAAAAGGAAGTTAGACAGATTACTTGGAGTAACTGAATGTGATGACGGTATTGTGGTAAAGGATATCCCAAGAAATCCTCCATGGGTGATAGTTTGTATTAAATCATACTATACCTCCAAAACTGATGTATGGGGAAGTAGAACTTTTGGAATATTTGACACCAAAATAGTGGGCGAACCTTGATATACTGGTATGATGTAGAAAACCCTTTTTTGTCTATCTCCCTTTTGCAATAGTCTTCGGATTGGTGCACTAGAAGATGCATCTTTGTCTTGTAGAGACAGAATGTGCACAAACTCTTTGCTTTTTTTTGTTGGTACAAGCTCTTCTCTATCAGAGCTGTGTTGTTACTATATTTTGAATACAATTATGTAAACGAAACATGTAAATTATTTGTATTTGGTCCGAAGATAGTTTGGGAAGAATTTTAGAAGATCGAAAGTGCGAATTTCCTTTTTTAAAGTCCAAATTTTTAAAGCTATTCTCTTGTAAATCCTTCATTTTTGGTGGGGAATTAAAATTGGCTCAGTAGAGTTTTGATCTTCACTCCTCTCTTCCATTAAAAAATTTGAAAAAAAACTTTAGTTTAAAATAATTTCTCTCCTCATTGGAGCCTCTTTTGAGTTTTAACGTACACCTGATATTTCCGACTCTTTGTCAAGTTGAAATTGTTTGGGGTGTTTTTGAGCTACGATAATTCAAAACCAAACAGTTAAACAGTTAAATTACAATTTTGATTGGTGGTCAAAGTATAAAACAAGCAATTTTCATTTATAAATTATAACCTGATGTTTATTTACTTTCCACAATTCATTTTGGCAGTCTGCTTTTTGTTGTAAAATGTTATTAAGATTGCTCTCCAATAACTTCATTTTATTTTTTTATTTTTTTGAATGACAAACGTTAGTATGTATAAGTATTTTTCGTTTAATTTTTTTTCTTCTTCTCTTTGTTATGACTGAATATTGAACTCTTTTAATCCTTTAATTTAAATCAATTGAGCTCTCCAATCTCTCACCCCCGGTTTTATTTTTGATTGATTTGTTTAAGTTGAAACAGTGTTCACTTTATATAATTTATTTTAACTTTTTACTTTTAAGAGTGGTGAGTGTATATTATAACATAAAAATCGAGGAGAGTGTAATTCAAATTTCTCCTAAGAAGAGTGTTATTTACTCAATTTTTAATTTTAGATTTGTTACAATAGAAGGGCACTTCTAATGCGCACAAGGCCCTTAAGTAGTGTAAAAGATCATTTATTTATTACCGTTATATTTTATGGTCACCAAATATAAAGGAGAAGATTGCAGATTTTCTTCTCCTTTCCCATTCCATTGAAACTGTTCAAGATCTCTTCATCTTCCTCCCCTTCTCAGTGCTCCACCAGCTTCGGTCAACAACCCCTGTTTGTGGGTTCAACGCCTCCCTCCTTGACAAGAAAAATACGATTTGTGACATTGGCAGAGAGTTTATATTGTCTTTCATTTGTTTCTTTTTATTTGAATGACAAATATTATTAGTTTATTTAAGACCGATTCAACAAGTTTAGTGGTCTAGAACAATTTTCATTGTGACACCTTACCGGATTAGATGGAGTCAAGAGTTGAGCCTTGGACCAAGAGAATATACCCCCTTCACTTTTACCAACTCAATTTGGGAAAAATTCATTCATAAATTTTTCATATTATATTTAATTAAATTAAAATATTGAGGTCTTTTTCCAACCCAAAATTTTGACGCCTAAAGCCCTTGTTTGAGCCACGTGGCCCTTGGACTGACCTTGAGTTTATAGTTGTATTAATATTTACTCATTCTTCCGAATTTAAAACCAAAACCTCCAACTTATTTAACCCTTAGCTCAAACTAGTTGAACTACCCAACCCTCAACATTATTTCACTAAAGTTACAGAGCTTCACATCATAGTACAATATGCCAAAACATACGAACTACCCAACCTCAAAAGTGTTCCATTGAAGTTACAAAACTTCACATTATTATAGTACAATATAAAAAGTTCAGAGCCTCTCAGTACAAAAAATAAATACAGTTGCACAGCCAAATAAACTTGGGTTCTAAGAAGAGACCTTGACTCATGTCGGGACATTCTTCATTTTTTTTGTTTCAATAAAAATTTATACTACTTCTTTCATTGAATTTTGTAAAGTCAGAGGCAAATAAAAATTTTACGAAAAATACATAGAAAAGTAGAGAAGAAAGGGGTTTCCTAATGGGAGGTCTCAAACACAATAGCCAACAGTGTGACCAAAGAATCACAAATTTGGTCACAGCTACACTGAAGAACAACTGCTTGGAATAGGGTCCGAGAGGTAGTAGAACTTAACCGGTTGTGAGATATTGATGGTTTGGGTTTGAATTGACATTTGGTGTTTAGGTAAATCCCCAAAATGTCGTTTGGTAAACACAAATACAACGACAATAGTAGAATATACTCCACCTAATTTTAGAAATTTACTCTTCTCCCTTTGAAAATTTCAGCTGGAGTTAACCCACGCTGACACTTTTAAGATCGGTTCAATAACTTTTTAAGTCGGGTTAACCGATCTTAAAAGTGTCAGCGTGAGTGAGTTAATTCACACTGAGATAAGGAAATGAGCAATTTTAAAAGGGAGAAGAGCAATTTTCCTAGTTTTAAGCAGGAAGAGGAGGACTTGAAAAGTCAAGAACGAAGAGGGATGCCAATATCAATATTCCAAACATCCAAAACAGGCTGGGCTTAGGCCCTCTATCATTAAAAAAAAAAATCCAAAATAAGATGCTTCCGTCGTACAACTTCTGGTGTACGAATGCCACTGCAATGCCCTTACCAAGACTCAGAATATGCAATATGAAACCTTGATTAATTATTTCAGAAAAGCAAAATTGGTAAATACTAATAAAGAACCGAAGTGTCCAACTGCATAATTGTTTCTCATTTGCAAGCTATGCCTGACCAATGATCTTCGTTTCTCTATCACAAAGTTCCATTAAAAGTAAGGCTACTTCATTTTTAACAGAGGGGGCACAATGAGAAGATTATGGTGTACTATTTCTCTGTAAAGTTCATCAAATAATCCCATACAAAAAAACTTGCACAACCGTGTATGCATCTTTACTTTTTAGCTTTCATCTCTTGGGTTAAGCGATCAAGCGTAGAAACGTGCTCCTGTTCCTACCTTACAAAATACATAAGGAATATCTACAAATCCACTTGTTATTCCCACCACTACAAGTTCTCTATGGTACAATTTGACCTAAAGTTATAAACCCGTTTCTACCTAAAAGGAAGGAAAACCTGACACCCTATCATATATATTGCACATGAAATCGACCCCATCCAAGAGAGTGTTTGTACCTTCTGAAACCGGTAGTACCATGAACTAGATGGGTGCAGGCACACCAAGTTCATTAGGGCGATTTGGCTCAGCGGCCTCTCCAGCGACAACAACAGCTTGCCTTCGTTGCCTCTCCCGCAGATACAGCACAGTTAGGAGGCACGCAAAGAGGGTTAGAATTGTTGCATTTCCCTCCTCCAAAAGCACATTCTCTACCCAAGCTTCTAATTTTGGATAGACATCCGGCAAAGAATCAATTATGTGGACCTAATAAAAAAAATAAGCACATCACAATCAGGATCTAGAAGTGTGAAAACTGAAGTATTGTTTAGAAAAAATAACAAAACAGAAGGAGTCGAATTAAAGGCAAGTCAGATTAAAGAGAACATCATGCCAGGCTACAGTTCATTTTCTTTCACCAGTGGAATTGTCCTGTGCGTTCATATAAATGACTGAGTTGTGTTAAGGAGAGTGAAATTATTTCAGTATTTTTACACCACTATTAAAAACTTCATCAAATATGTGAGTTGCTGTCCACTACATTGGGGAAAATGTTGCGACATATTCACGTAGCAAAAATACAAGTTGTGTTAAAGATATGCAAACTGCTTGATTAGCCATTTAAACAGATCATAGGTAATTGAGACAGAATATCATAACAGGATCTATAACCCAAATGAACATAAACTACAACAGGTAGCTGAGACGGTATAACAAGAAAAGTATGATTAGATTTAAACACTGTCAACTTCCACTTATTGGTTGTTGCTACAAAGTATTGCAGCAGGTAAACATTGTCAACTTCCACTTATTGGTTGTTGCGTATTGCAGCGGGTAAACCAAAGAAACTCACCAATAAACTGTCAGCATGGTTCTTCCGAACCCACAAGCTTGTAAGAGCCAGTGTGACCGGCAACTTAGCTGCAGGATCATGCTCTAGAGCTTCATCGTAGTAACGCTTGGCTAGATGAAGGTCAAGAGGAAGTCCTTGGCCATGCTCATGCATGTACCCAAGATTGAACATGGCTTGTGCATTAGATTGTGATTTGGCATGCATGTAAGCCTCAGCAGCTCGGTCATAATCCCTGGCAGTTCCCTGACATAAGAGAAAGACAAGAAAGTGAAGTTGTGGGTAAAGAGTGCACCGTGGCTTAAATTGAATGTTCAAAGCACACACATGCTAAATTCATTCCAAAGTCAATCACATACCCGGCCATAGTAATATGCATCTCCAATTAGTAAAGCAGCGTGTTCATTACCCTGCTCAGAAGCTTGCCACCACAAAGAATGTGCCCTCTGATGCCTTTCTGCATCGGTGCAAAATCCAGATTCACCCATACACATGCTTCGTTCTCCATATTTGTCGAGAATCCAAGCAGCATTGCTCTGTGCCACCTCATAGCCCATCTCAGCCATTCTTGAGTACAACATATAGGCCTTGCCAATATCGCCTTTTAGGTATGCTTCTAGTGCCCATCTGGACAAAGAACTCCATGGACCTCTTTCTGCAACTAATTTGTATAGGGCAGTAGCCTAAGATCACGAATGTAATATTATTAGCACGTATATTTGTTGGCAAAGACTTGTTTAATGATATAATAGTCATTAGGGAATGAAAAACATAACGATTCATAAATTTAATATTGGGGCAGTCCTCTAGATCCAATAATGACCATCATAATTATATTCTAATGAATTATGTGATACAGACCGGAGAAAACACACAAGACAATATAAACAGTGAACTGAATTAACGGAAAACAGCTGACATATTACTTCAAAAAGTGAGAAAACTACAGTTGAATGAAAGAAATTGTACTGCCACAAAGCTATGCTCCTACAGAGAGCTAGTGGTCATCCGCCCATAACAACTTACTAATTCCCAAAAGATGCCTCCTAGGGGTGGGCATGGTTCAAGAACTAAACCAAACTGAACCGAACCAGTTCTTAATCCTCTTTCATAAAAACCTTTTTATTTTTGCAAATTCGGTTCAAAACCGGTTCAGAACCAGTTTATAATACAAAACAAAAAAATAACCTCCAGTATCATTTTTAAATACACGCTACCACTGAAAAACTCACGAGCACGTCACGTGATAGATATGAGTAGGAAACGAGGCCGTTTCTCACCACGGCCATCTGCTCCGCCGCTCAATCGACGATGAAAACGTCGTTGCTGAATAACATTGTGTTAACTGTTGAGTATGAGAGGAAAGAGAAGGTAACTGAGATGAAAAACGACGCCATTGAGAGGGTGCCATGTTCCCGGGGTGGAAGTGACGATGATGATAGCTGAGTATGCAGCAGTGATGGTGATTCTTCAATGAAGAAGCTGAGTATTGTGAAAATATCGCAGATCTGTGAAGAAGGATTGTGAAACCTGCGGTGAATAGTTGTCCAAACACAGGGAAGAAGAAATCATAGATTTATGAATAGATTTGAGAAGAAGGGTTTTCCAATTGCAAACCAATTTGTGAAATAAGGTTTGTGAAATGGCAATGTTGTGTAATATGGATACCAAATATCAAACCGGTCTTCAAAAACAATTAACCAATTTATTTTTTAATTATCAAAATGGACTGGTTTGGTTTTTGTAAATAATGGTTTGGGTTTTTAAGATTGGTTCACTGGATTTTCAGTTATGGTCCATGTAAACCGGTTTTAATGCACACCCCTAATGCCTCCAGTACCTAGCACCAAGCCTACTAATAACCATAACACATGTTTCACGTAACCACCCTCTTCTTAGCATTCACTATTTGCCAGCTCAGACACTCTGCCATCTCAGACACTCACCCTCTATTCCTTCATGTGTAAACTTTCCAGATCTTTGGGCTGTTACATATTGGGTCCCAGGTCGAAGAGTGTGTTTGCGTGCGTTGGTGGGAGACAGAGACACAGGCTTTCTTCATCAATAAGCCACTGATAGGAACCAAGTATTTTAATAGGAAGAAATACATGGTGGGTGTATTAAGACTACAAAATTAGCAATTGAAATGGAAACTGGCTCCTTACAAAAGGAAATAGGAAAAGGCAAAGATGGTAAGTGAAATCCCTCTCAGTTCTACCTAACAGGACTGAGAGATCCTTCTCAGTTCTACCTTATACCAGTTCCCAGTGAAATCTTTCCTACCTCCATTCTGTTACAACTATCCTCTGAATAATCATTCCCCATTTCATATCCCTCCTCCCACACACCATTCACGCATATTCCCATTCTGCTGCGCTGCCACATGTCAATTCTGTTATATTACCCTTGTTCCCAATTGCTTCGTCCTCCTAAGCTAACTAAAGGCCTTTCACAAATGGGTTGACCATGACTAGGGTTGGCAATGAACCGAGCCAACTCGAACATAGTTCGAAACTCGACTCGACAGTTAATCGGTTGAACCAAATGAGCCGAACACGAGCTTAAAATTAAGTTCGTTAATTAAATGAGCTGAACTTGAACTATATATAATTCGACTCCTTTGGTTCATGAGTTGCTCGATTATATATATATATATATATATA
>Ga0228710_1011271_pt1 | contig 11602 bp, 3 predicted proteins | sample MedpolnodulmetaG_FD_177995 | JGI IMG/M metagenome (GOLD analysis project Ga0228710, IMG submission 177995) | Root nodule microbial communities from Medicago polymorpha collected in Santa Monica, California, United States - pink nodules | ecosystem: Host-associated > Plants > Roots > Nodule... | reverse complement strand
CAATAAAAATTCTCCATTCATTATTTCTCTCGTTTCAATTCTTCATTTTTCTGTTAGTTATTCATCTTGCTCAAAACAGCTTATTTTTAATAAGCACTTTCGCTGCGCATAGAACATAATAATTGTTCTAACAATTGCATATGACATGCGAAAGGGACGTGATGTCAAAATAGTTGGGATGAAATTCATTTCACATGTTGTTTTCACACTCTATTTTGCTTTTTTTAATGTAATACTCATAAATCACTTCTTCTTTTTTTTTTGTGAGTTAGACTATGTGTTTAGGACACACATACAAAGAGATATTTTTTTAAATAACAAAAAAAATATATATATATTTTGACGACAAGTGCATTATTGTATGTGTGCCTAAACATTATGCATTTGGTCTTGTGACCAAATAAGTATTTATGCGGTAAGTTTCATAAATCACATATTGAACAATTAAAACATGACTATATTCGTCATGTAAGCACAACTCATATGATAGATGCAAAAATAATGGTATATATGTGTCAGAATTCAAACTTCGGCTCCTTACTTTTCTACATTTAAAATTTATGAACCCTAACCACTAAACTAGTTTTATAAATAATAATTTCCCCTCTTGTTAAAAAAAATAAAATTCCCCTTCACTTTTTTGAAAAACTTTTATTAAAAATATTGATTTTTTTAAGTTTTTCAAAAAAATATATTTACTCTAACATAAATAGATTGTAGAATTCATTTCATTTCATGATAAGTAAATTTTGACTTACTTCCTCTCAAAAAAATAGGTGACTTACTATAACATAAATAGATTCCTCGTCATAAATAGACTTACCTTAATAAAAATAAAATTCTTCTTTTTTTAGCGCAAGGAGAAAACAAAATAAAACTTTTCTGCAAATTAAATGCCAAAAGACGATAACATATCCCCTCAACAACAAAAAATTAAAAAAAGCCAATGACAGAAAAAAAAAATATATATATATCAAATAAAACGTTGATTTTTGTCCATTAATATGTTTTAGGGTTAAATTATTTCAAAAAAAATGTTTTAGGGTTAAATATGCTTTAGATATCTATCAAATCGGGAATTTTTAAGTTAGTTCTTACTAAATTTAATATTTCTTTTAGTCTCTACAAAACCAAATTACATTTAATTTTAGTCTTGGCTAAAATTGAATTTGTTTAATGATATTTAATTTTTAAATTTTTTTAATGATTTTTGTGAGAAACGTTAAAAACTTTATATTTTTTTGAAAGGTTCATTTTTAATTATATTTATATTTATAATTTTTTAACATCAAATGAATTAAATATGAATTTTTTAAATGACAAAAGATCATAATAAAAGTAACAAAAATCTGGACCTAGAAATCAAATTTTGAACTAATTTTTTTGCGGTGGAACTTTTAGTAATGATTTCAACGGTCTACAAAAATTTGTTTAAAAACTTAAGAATTTAAGTATAATTAAACAAATTTGGATTTAGAAATTTTTTAGTCAATTTTTTATAGGAAGTAAAAAACCTATTAATTATTTTTATAATGACTAAAAAAACTATTAAAATTAAGAAAGGATTAAACTTTAAAAGTCTCAATTATATGGTCATCAAGAATATATTTAACCCTATGTTTGATTGGTAATTGAAGTAAAAGAATTTATCTGTTGGTCTAGTCAAATTTTAGTATTGGTGAAAAGTAAATAAAAGATTAAAATTTTATATGAAACAAAAGTGTAAGTAATAACAGTTGGATACCACATACCTTAATGAATTGATAAAGTATAGGTTAGAAGTTTCTCATTACTTATTTAAGCGTAAGCAGAACACTTAATATATAAGATCATTTTAAATAGGGTTTTTCTAACCTATGCAACATTGCATAGGATAAGCTCTAATAAATACACTATTTTTGTCAACATAGTTGTCATATTAATTATTCTATTATTGAAAATTGAATTTTTTTTTCTCTATATCTCTCTCCCATTAATCATTATTTTTTATTTTTTTTTATATAATCTTTTCTTTAATTACATTGTTATGTTTTACTTACCGTTGTTACATTTTTTGTCATATTTCTTTAAAAAAAAATCATCTTATGTAGTGTCGTTTGATTTGGATAGATTAAAACTGATAGCTATTTTTTTTAAAGACTAAAAATGATTTTAAATAAATTAACTATATAGCGGGCCAAAAACTAAATTCTCATAAATGTATTTCTTGATCCTCCAAAAAAAATATAAAGGTATTTCTTGATGGGTATCAAAAGTATTTAAACACCCTAAAACTTGTAACAAAAAATAGTTGGATACAAAATATGAAACTAAGTTTTTTATTTTTGGTAGCTGACGGAAAAAATGCAATAAGAAAATATTCTATTAAACAAGTAGAATGATTAATAGGAGAGTAATAAAATCCAATTTTGAAGAATAAAATAATTAATATGACAACTATGTTAACAAAAATGGTGTATATTTATTGAAACTTAACGTATGCAATGTTGCATAGGTTCGAAAAACTCTTAAATATAATACCTTAAAAGATCTTCTTTCTCTTTACGCTTTTTTTACTCTCCCTTCTCTCTAAATAATCACTACGCCACCACCCTCAATTCAAACTTTTTCTTCACGAGGTAGCCTCGATTTCGTGTTGGTGCGATCGGCCATCATGGACGCATCACCATCAACCCCCAATCGGGGATGCAAAAGAGTTTCTCGACGACAAACAACTCGATTACGACAAAAACTGTTATTTTTGTTGTTGTTTAGTGTTGGTAAACAACATTTGTCACTAGCTCGGATGGACCTCAATGGCCATTAATGTTTTGTAGGACAAAAGAGGCATTTTGCAGTGTTGATCCTCGCATTGTTGTTTCTGTTGGTAAACTCGTAAGGGTCAATGTTATGGGGAAACCCGTATCTCGTTGTTGATCTGTGTATGGTTCGTAAAGGTTGTTGGTTTCATCAATAACCTGTAGCGGTGGCATCTTTGCTCAATTTCTATGAGATTGGTTCTTAAAATTTATGTGAGGGTAGGTGCACTCTATTGGTCAATAAGACAAATACAACGATAAGCTGGGGGGAGGGTTCGCTTCTCCTTTTAAAAACTTTTTGAAACCATGGTTTTGATATTCTTTAGAAAAACGAATGAATATTCAAAATTATGCACCGAATACGAATGATAATAAGATATATAATGTAGAAAGAACAATTCAATTTAAACGAGAGATTCACACTTGAATTTTAATGTAACAATCAATTATCAATACATAGAATAATCCACAAAATCAATGATTATGTAAGACTAAACCTAACCTTAAACAAGAAATAACTATCACAAGAAATAAGCTACTTTGATATACGAGATAAGATTATCAACAAGTAAATCTCAAATATGCGAGGTGATTGAATTGATGATGTATTGATATCAACAATGATCTATGAAAATTATGTTTTAGAAAAATATTCAATCAAAATCATACGGTAATTAAGCTAATTAATAAACATCATATATCAAAGTTAATTTGCTGAAATTAAAGAGTTAAGGAGAAGATAACACCAGCGATTTATAGATATTCCCCTTTTTGTCCTCCCTAAGTGTACATCAATCCTGTCTTCATAGAAGAAAATGTCTCTTCCTCAAACTTCCACTAAAATGGTGAAAATGTTTACAAGTGTATGATTACAAAGATTCTTTCAATTCCTAATCCAAGTGATTCTGAATTTTCTATGCTATGGAATCACACAAAGCATCCAATCTTCAAGATCTCTTGAAGTCGGATAATCTCAAGGTCTTCGAATCTCAAGCTTGCATGCAATTCTTCGATCTTTTTATCCAAGAAATCTTATTTTATATGTAATGATGGAATAACATATGATGTTTTTAGCTATGTTGTTAGTGTAATTATTTGCATTTGAAGGCAAATTAGAAGTCAATTAGAGTAGTTGTCATTGGTTTGAAAAACTTTTTGTATTGTTTTCATTCGAGTCGTTGTAATTCACTTTTATCTTTAATTGAATCAATATTTGTACATAAATATTTTTTTAATGTTAAGAAATAAACTTCTAAGATTACTAATATATATATATATGACATCCCTTAAGTTCTCAATGATATCATCTACACTAATTCGGATTCTATGCGGTTTATGATTTCCCGCATTTACGCAATTGAGACATCAGTGATTGTTTGACCTAGATTGAACGATCATTATTCAAATTTGGTATTATAAAATAAGTTTAAATATGATTTGAGTCTCCGCAATTATAACATGTTTTTGTTTAAATCTTTGTAAATTCTTTTGTTTGGATTTAGTCCTTGAAAAATCAATAGTCGTTGTTTTTAGTCCAGGGTTGGCCACATGCGTGATTATTAGGCCACTTATGGCGTCACAAAATAAAAAACAATAGTTCTTGAATTGGCAGGGATTGAATCTAAACAAAAAAAACTTACATAGACTAAGAAAAACATTGTAATTGTAGGCATTAAAGTCATATTTAAACTCTTTAAATTATAAAACAAAAATTAAAATCTGCATTTTTTTATATCGTATGATCTTGATTGAACAATCACCTATGTCCCCAACTGCGTGAATGTGGGGTAATTCTTGAAAACGGGAAATTCGAATTCGACCTAGACTTGTCCGTTGTTAGAAATAGTAAGAGAATCTCCATTAGAGATGCTCAAAGTACTCTTCATCATCCCCTTAGGAAGACCAACACCTATTTCATTCAATAGTGGTTTTATATTTGAAAAATATACATATAAAATAAAAAAGAAAAGAATATACAATGAGTGAATGTAGCATAGTAGCCACACAAGTATCATATATATTATCCATACAGAGAAAGCATGTAGTTTTACAGATATATAAAAACCATAAATGAGTTCTCTTTAAAAGCAAAAGATAAAATAAACATAAGTTTGGAAGTGTTTCCTCATTAATTGTACAAATGATAAACTTTACTCAAATGATGATGATTAAGCTTTTCATAATCTTGGTATGGCACGAGGATTAACGCGAGGGGTGTCCCAATCAGCAACAATGTGATCACGAGTGATTTCCTTGAGTGAGCGGCATCCACTTAAAGCCATTGTTAACTCAAACTCATCACGTAACATTTGAAGGACCTTTCTTACACCAACTTCTCCTTCAGCAGCCAAGGAATAAACCACAGGGCGTCCAATCTAGACATAGCATAATTTGTTCGTTAATCATCGTTTATATATTGTTGAGATAACAGCAGTACTAATGGTGGTTATAACGATAAATTATTTTGTTTATGTTCGTCTTAATCCTCCATATATTATAGAAGACAAGTGTCGTAATAAAAGTCTGGTCGGGAGGTAAATTAAGTTGATCAATGATTACTCCTGATTATTTCAGCCAGAAGTCGAACTAGGCTACTACTCGCAAATTTCAACCACTGGGGAACTATAGTCACTCAAGAATTATGAATTCAGATGCACAATCAACACTTCGGAGCTATTTGATCAAAATCAAATGACTTTCATAAGTTTACTTTTAAAGTTGATTTAGAGAGATTAAAATCAGAGTCACAACGGCTCCTAACCGTTAACTACATATGCATGCGTCGACATTGTGACCATAGACGATCCGAATTAAGAAATTACTATTAATGAGGCAATGAGCATGTATATTGGGAAATGTTATTAGTATACTCACAAATATGCCAGAGGCACCAAGTGCCAAAGCCTTGAAGACATCGGTTCCACGACGTACACCTCCATCCAAGAATACAGGAACACGACCTTGAGCAGCTTTCACAACCTAAGTAATTTCAACAACACAGTTATGATATAAACAATCTTATTATGTAGAATGATTCATACAACTTGATTCAGATTAATAATAACTTGACATTCTAAAAGTACCTCTTCTAAGGCACTTATGGTGGCTGGAACATAATCAAGCTGTCTTGCTCCATGGTTGGACACAATAATTCCAGCTGCACCACTTTGCACTGCTAGCCTTGCTGCAAAATTTACATCAAACCATTAATAAATATTTGGAAAAAATTCACCTAGAGTGTTGTAATCACTTCTTTTATATGTAATGATGTATATGAGTTATAGCTAATACTAGTGTATTGGAAAAAGTGTTAAATATAACGGTGTATCGAAAAAAATGTGTTAGAAAGTGTATTAATAGAATTCTCAAAACAGGTTTTGTTTTGCTTACCATCCTCTGCAGTGAGTACTCCCTTCACAAGAATTGGAAGGCTAGTGATAGTCTGAAGCCACTTCACATCCTGCACAAAAGTAACAAAGACAACTCAATATCATTCGTACCTCGAAAGAAGCATTGATATACACTAAAAGTCACAGAACCAAAATTAAACTTAGCTTCTGTTTGGATAAATTAAACTCAATCTGTTTTCATAAGCTATTCAACAGCTTGCGGATATGTCATAAGCTATTTCTATAAACTCTCTCAAATAGTTTCACAAATCTTATGTCAGGGATAAAATGCAATGGTTGGTTATCTGACATACCTTCCAGCTCAGAGTACGATCAATTTGACCAGCAACATATGAAGCAAGTCCAGAGTCGTTAGCCTAAAAGGACCAAGGTAACAATTATACTAATGATAGAGGAAAGAACATTAAACTATATTACTAATTTTGTAATAATTGATCTCACTTACTTGGTCCATCTTTCCAAGGTCCAGTCCTTCAAAATTCTTCAATGTCAAAAATGGTGGCAGAACAAATCTGTAAAAGAAATTTTATAATTAATCTTTATTACATTAATTAAACCTGCAAAGCTGAAACTCGGAAAATCTAATCATATTGGTTTAAAAAAAGGTTTGTAACCTTAATATAGGCTTGCAATATCAAGAAATTTAGGTCTTCACGATTGCAACGTAACTTTTAGATATAAAGTTTGTTAAGAATTTGTATATTTAACAGAGTTAGTTAGGTTAGTTATCCTTGCTATCTTTTTCCTTTTCATATGAACTCGTATGTATAAATAGAGTCTGTTGTATTCCTTATTGATCAAGTTATCAATAAATGCGATATTTCAGTTATAGTGATTGCAATTGTGGCCGCATCAACCTCATATAAATATGATTCTTTGCAGTATTAAGAATCACAACACGGACGCAACAGTTACCTGTTCTTGATATCAGCTTCTCTGCGTCCAAGTCTTGGAGTATCAACAGTAAGGGCAATAGCTTTGAATCCAGCTTTTTCAGCTCTTCTCACAAGCTGAGCAACAACATTCCTGTCCTTGTACACCTAAATAAAGAACATGGCCGATGCAGCACATATCATCATACAAGAGAAAAAAACTATTGCATGAAGAATTCAAATGAAGAAATGGAACTGAGATAATGATGTTTTTATCGCTCACATATAACTGAAAAAAGCGGATTCCAGGTCCAGTTGAAGCAACTTCTTCGACGCTTGAAGTTGCCCATGATGACAAAGTCTGAAAGAATCAACGAGTTAATTGAAGTAACTGATTTGAATATGCAGTTTAATAAGTGTTTATCGTATAAGAGCTTATGTGTTTTCTGATTTTAGAATTGAAGAAGTAATGAGGATAAACTCTACATAAGCTAAAAACACTTTACTGAGTGCAATGAGCTGTTTTAATGTTTTTCCAAATATTGTGGTATGCAAAACTTGTTTCCACATGCATCCAATCAAATTACACTATGATGTCACTTTGTTTTGTTAGTTTCTAAAACATCTCCGCAAATATCTACATGGGAAGATTTGATTGAATGCATGTGTAAAAATGTTTTATATGACGGTGCATACAAACATAGGAAGACAAGTACCATGATTGTTCCAGCAGCTGATGCAGCTCTTGCTGTTGCATATTCTCCTGCACAATAAAAAATCATAGAGTTTGTTATCAACCATTTATCAAAACTAGACGATGACAATATTTTAAGAATTACTAATGTCTAATCACACTTAATTTCTGTATAATAGCTTATCAATAGAAGTTACAGAACTAGAAACCAAGTTATGATAAACAGTTTGAGTAAGTGCGTAAAGCATAACCACTTATCCTATGAGTGTTCATGTATATGTTATTTCTATAACAAAAAAGTTGTGATAGTTGTTGAGTCACTAGTGCCTTGTTTGGATAAACAGTTTGAGTAAGTGCGTAAAGCATAAGCACTTATCATATGAGTGTTCATTTATATGTTATTCCTATAACAAAAGGTACAAGAAAGTCAAATTACTTTCATATAAGCTCTAAGCTGTTTTCATAAGCTACATTTTGGAGCTTATGGAAATAAGCTAAAAACAACCAATAAACATATCATAAGTTGTTTTGATAAGCGCAAATAAACTTAATGATCTCTTCTCAACCTATAAACATTTTCATACCCATATAAGCTTAAACTCTGCACAATTCCATGTCATGCATGATTTTTGATGAATTATTTTTCTTCCTTCTAACAAAATGAAAAAAGTATTGCACAAAGTAAATTTAAAGAAAAAGCAACGATACCCTCGGGATGAGCCATTTTCTGAAAAGCAGTTGGAGCAATCATGATTGGCATGGAAATTTTGAAGCCAAGGACAGTAGTTGACAAGTCTATCTTGCTCACATCGATAAGAATTCGCGGCCTAAACCTGTAATGTTTGTAAACCATATTTTTCAGCACATTAACATTTATCCTTATTCTTAGAATCATAGATGTACAAAACATCCAAAGGAACATAATAAAGTAACATAGTTTGGTAACTTAGGTACGGTAAAAATAAATTCTATGAAATCTTACAAAATTCTGGAAAAGGCATTTCTGTTTTCTTGGAGAGACCACTGGTCCTCAGCACCAGATGCATAGTAGTCAAACGCCATCTTTGGCAATTTCTGCTTTGCAATTTCCTCATACTCACTGATATTGGTTATCTCTCCCATTTTCAAAGGTGTTTGTTGATACTGGCCTTAAGCAATCCTGCAAGTTATCAACATTCACATCATAAAAAAGAAAACGGTTTTAGCTATGAAGTACTAACACGGACACATATATCATATCAGACACGACACTGACACGTAGACACCAACACAAATATTTTGAAAATAAGAGTAATTGTAAGTAATCGCAGGTGTTTGTGTTGTATTGTATCAGTATATGACACCGATATGTGTCGTAGATTCAAAGACGCCTACAATACGAACTGTCGATCGTAGGTTTTTAGCTATCAACACTTTCATCATAATCAGCTATTAAATTTGTAATATTAGGATAATTTTGAGGATGGTCTCAGTCTGGAAATTTTTCAAAAAATAAATGGAATTTGAAAAAATCTAAAATTTCTAGATTTAGGACATTAAAAAGAGAACTAAACACTTTGGATGTAGCCATATTGAATTTCAATTTGAAAGTGTAATATTTAAAGGAAAAACTACGAGCAGTTTATGAAATACAGAAAAGTTGCATCATGTCTCAGAATTATAATGAAAATCTACCAAAAAAAACCAAGCCAATCAGCCTAACCCTCCAGTTCCCGGGGAAAAAAGAGTATGATAATCCAAAGTTCGGCTCAGAGATAAGTAAAAAACCAAAACAATCATATAACTTCACCACCAAAGTCTTAAAATATTAACCTTCTACTACAAAAACATATATATATTTATACAGAAAGGAAAAGAAAACAGAACAAAAGTAAAGAAGATTAGTACTATGAGTTATCAAACCAGAAAACTTGATTAAGCAAATAAAAATAAACATGTAATGCACACATACATACAAACTCTACTCTTCAATCTTTATTTCTTCTATAGTGTGTCACAAAGAAGCATGAATATAAAGGCCATGTAAAAATATAAAACTGAACATAGAAAAAAAAGAGACCTTGGTATCCAAAACTAAGCAAGAGTGTGCATGCAGAGGAACCAATGGAGAGGAGCTCCTTAGTGAGAAATTATAGAAATGAAATGAAGTGAAAAATAGCAACAGTTTGATAAATATGTGATTAGAATATAGACAAAATAAGTATGGGGCCTAAAAATTTTGTTGTAACGTGAATGAAGAAGAATTTTTTTCACAAGTGGATGAGCTTTTGGAGGTGAGTATTATTTTGAACCAAATCTCATCAACAAAGTGAGGTGGTTTTTAGCCACAAACAATTTGTGTGTTTCACATCATTCTTTTCTTCATTATCATCTTCATCTCTAAATATGAAAAGAAAATAACTAATCAATAAAAAATTTGGAAATATAATTTGTATGTATATTTGTTATATATGTTTGGAGGAGTCTCGAAAATTGAAAGAATAGTGCATATATCAATTTGTCATTGCCCATGAATGATGATGAAATGATAATAGTACAAGTGGGTTTGCCAACGTACATATGCTAATAGATAATGTAAAAAATGAAATAAAAGTTTACATGTATTTCATTTTCCCTCTTACGAGGATTTGTTTGCACTCAAATTTACTCTAAATAATTTAATACTTATACACCAAAAATATAAAAAAAAATTTACACCGTCAACTATATATGTTTATATGTGACATTGTTTGATTTTGCGTCTTGTTGTGGTATTGGTTTTTAACTTACGGGTTATTGTTTACGTATGAATTGTCTACCTCAAATTTCTTTTATGTAGAAAAAAAATGAAAAAATGTGTCCATATATTGGTACCACTCTTTTGAGATAATGTTTAGTACATATAATCATGTAATTGCTAAATTTTACTGATTGCAATTCAACCACATATGTCGAATTTGTTCGATGTTACATCTTCCACTGACTTTCTGATTAGAATCCCATCTTCTTTCATTTTCCATCTTACAAATATGTCTTTGCCTCATTTTTATTTTTTTTGCTTATACAATTTTAGAAATCTAAGAACCCGAAATTTTGATAAACAATTTATTAAAAATATACTTTATATCAAAGCGTAGAGTAATTTTCTAATTTTGGTATTAGATAATAAGCATCCGAAAGTTACAAGAAAAATGCTCTTTACCACTTGAATCAACATTTTTTTTTACAAAAACAAACCGATAATCATTCATTCAAATTGATAGAGTTCATCATATACAATAACATGTTCGACATCGTTAAAAAAGTAAAAGGTGAATCTGTGAACAAACTCACATCAATAGCATACAACATCAAAAAGTCTACAAATAATATGATAAAATATAAATCACTGAAATACTCATATTTCTAGATTTGCAACGTTGACGTCCAAATTATTGATTGAATATATAACTGACTGAAGAATCGTGCACAACGATAATCAAATCAATTCAATTTGTAGGCTGACTTTTGCCCCTAATTTACATTTACCAAGGAATCACTGTTTGTGGAAAGCTCCTCCAGAACCTTCGATGATCAGGCGAGATGCTAATTGGAGAAGGACTAACCGGACCAGCCTTCCCGGAAAGCACGAGCATACAGATTCGAAATGACTAAACTTAAAAGACCGATGCCACCTCTGCGAGGGAGTCACTTGTCTGATCTTGCGGTGCACTCACTCCTGTTACGAGAATGAAATGATGCCCCAGCTCGACTCGAGACCCATAGGAATCAAACAAACACTATAACAAAACGCGAAATCAAAAAACGTCACACAAGACGACGAACAACCCAACGTCACACACAAACAAT
>Ga0228710_1011269_pt1 | contig 11604 bp, 8 predicted proteins | sample MedpolnodulmetaG_FD_177995 | JGI IMG/M metagenome (GOLD analysis project Ga0228710, IMG submission 177995) | Root nodule microbial communities from Medicago polymorpha collected in Santa Monica, California, United States - pink nodules | ecosystem: Host-associated > Plants > Roots > Nodule... | reverse complement strand
AGCAACTTTCACAATATGAGTATTCCTCTTCTTTCCCAAAGCACATACCCTAACCCCAAAATTCCACCAAATAGAGCTTGTACTATGAAATAGCTTGCTTAGATGCATAATATTTCTTATGGGTGATGGATTTGTGAAAGTAATTAGATGATTTGAAGAAAAAAATGGAAATATGAGGAACAGAGAAGAGGGACGAGGGTGAAATAGAATGGGGAGAGAAAATGAGTATAAGAAAATGTGTGTAGAATCCTCTCCTGTTTCTATTTTATTATTATTTATTTATTTATTTATTTTAATATATACCTTTTAATGAAACGGTGTGTTTCATTCCACAAATTAAATTTTGCCAAATTCATGTTTCATTGCTCAATCTCATCATTATTAATATCAAATCTCTTTAATACATGAATATGTCGATCGTGCATAACTTAATGCTAGAGGCGAAATTAAGAGATATTTTAAAATTCACACCCACGCATATACAAAAGCATATTGAAGTATCCAAGTACTTAGAATAAACTTGAAGGTGAATGTGTCCCTCTTGTTGCATAAATTTGGCTCTTTTGAATGTGAACTGAAAACATCCAGTAATCAAGTACTAATTAATTGGGGTTAACAGCAACCCGTGTCCTCTTGCTTTTAATCACTAAATACAATATTATATTTAGACATATACATGAATTAATTTGTCAAGTTAAATATACTTTACACTTTCAAACCAGAAGTGTAAGTTACACCAGTGGAAGGTAACCAGAGATTCCCCTCAATAAATTGAGCCACAGTGAATTTAGTAGCCTCGCTCGAATCATTCAATACATGGTATCCTGACCATTTTACCCGGTTAGCTACCCCAGCACCCGGTCCAGAGTTCATGTATTCACCGTAGTACAATGTGTTCAAAGCAAAATTACCGTTCCACTCTAACCACCCTTCTGGCCTTATTACATCACTCATGAAGGATTGCATAAAAATTGTTCGCGAATAAGTCTTCCAGGGTCTACCAAGGTATGTTGGGATGGTTGTGACCAATGGTAGAAGGTCAGAATCTGCGGAAATGTTACAAAACTGGAAGGAGAAACCGGTTGGTTGGTTCGGGTCTTTTCGTCCTTGAGCAGTAACAGTGTTCTTTTGTTTAGGCATCCCTTTCTTGGCTAGTATTTGACAGTTTTGGAACACAGAAGTAGCGTCTCCAAAGATGAAATCCACAGTACCACTAATTTTGCATTCGCGGTAGAACTGACGCATGGTGTGAGTATATAGGCTATCTTGATAACCGAATATCCCACACCGGTAAAATACTGAGAGGTCAGAGTCTGATCTTAACGCCACTGCTTGGTGCTTCTCGGCACCTGCGGTGTTCTGAAATGAAATGTCGCGTGCTATGAACCCTCTACCACTTACAGCTGTACATGCCCATACATAAAGAAGAAATTGTAATGAAAATTAAGGTATGATAATCGGGTCAGACTTGCATTTCACTAATCAAGATTAAGAAAATTATAATTACAGCACATGCTAATTTATTGTTACTTATTATTAGTTAGTTAGATGTATGCATTATGTTAGTTAATGTTTACAATAATAGGACCCTAGTGAGACTCTTGAATGTTGTGTGTTGAAATTGTATTTAAACACTTCCTTGAATTCTATGGGGATGATTGTTACTCATCACAGATCTTTGACTCATGACTTAATTTGTTTAATACAAGCCAAAACTGGTATCATAGCATACAAATTTAGATCACTTGCAGTTCAAATTAGAAAAGCACCACATGTTGTTGCAAGCCTAAAGTTGGCACTTATTGGTTCATATTTTCTTTCAAAAAAATTGTATGTAAAAAATGTTTGTAACAATCAAAAGTCCTACATTATGAGAAAATGAGTGCAAATGATCTTGATTCCAAAAGAAAAGCAATAGTTTTTTTCCTTAAAAATATTATTAGGTTAATTATTACTTACTATTAGTTAAAGCCAAGTGAACTTCTTCATTAAGTAAATTTTTATTATAGTACATTAGCCAATAAATTTCTTCATAAGAAAAAGCCAAGTAAATTTCCAGTTTTTCATTATACTAAAATAGCAAATAAATATTTAACAGCTTATTAAAATATCTTATGTAAATTAAAAAAAAGTTAGTAAAATATCACTACCACTGATTTGTTCCTTTTCCACATTTTATTATGTTTAGCTTTTAAACCAAGCTCTTGTTTTTAGCTTCCTTAAACATGGAACAGAATATTCTGTCATAACCCAATGCAACCTGATGCATCAGTTCCCTTATTATTTTTTTCAAAAAGTTCTGAAAAGAAAGAAAAGGAAAAAGAAAAGCAAAAGAGAAATTAACATCAATACTGTAAGGGGTGTGAATGTAATCATTCTTACCAAAGGTAGCTGACCGGAAAGTTGTCGAACCGTCCACATAATTCCGACTGCCGGAGATAATAGTAGCATCCATACCTTCACCAATCAACATGATATTCCATTTCTTCTTCTTAATCTCAACATTTTCCACATAAACACCTTTTTTCACATATATTACATATCTTTTCATGCTGCTTTCAGGTGCTGCCGATACGGCATCCATCACCTTAGTGTAGTCTCCACTTCCATCAGCAGCCACCACAGCATCAGCCGTCACACCATTTGCCTGCAACAACTTTGTGTCCTCGTCTCTGATCCACGAAGGAAATCGATCCTTGTTGGTTGTGAGTTGATCATCATTGCCGGAAACTACTTCACCAAGAAGATTGGCCACCAAGGACATTACATGATCGAGACCAGAGGATACAAGACCCTTTACAATTGAACCTTCTAATCCTTCTATACATGTGTCTGGATACACAAGAACAGCACTCAGCCATGTCCTTAGATCACAGTTTAGGTTTCCAGTGCTGTTATCCTTCCCTGTGGAACAAAACAATTAGCTAAAGTGATCACAATGGAAAGAAGAAGAGGAACTGATACCGCTGGCACCACACAGACACGAGTATGACACTGACACACTCATACATACAAACATGTAATTATTGGGCCGTGAGGAGAGCATAGACCAATGTAATGATTCCAGCGCTCCCCTCATAACCCAACAGTAACAATGTTAAATAAATAGAAGTGATTGAATAAAACTATATGTCAGGTTGTATCAGTGTTGTGTCATGTGTCTGTGTCAATGTTGTATAAATATTAATAGCACCTTTGGGATTTTGAGCAGCGGAAATGGACTGGTTAAGTTGGTCTAAGGACATGTCCAGTAAATCGAGGCAATCGGAAACGGCATTTGAGACACGAGAGTGGCCGAAGACGTTGGTGAAGCGTGATAAAATGGAGATGACTTTTTGTAAAACGGTGATAACTTCTTCAGCAGAGTTGGCAAATTTGGTGGAAGAAACTCTGAGGGATGAACCAACAAAGTCATTGGGAGAAGAAGCAGATGTGGAGTACTGAGGGAGAGAGATTAGTAGGAAGAAGAAGATGAATGAGCTTATTGAGAGTGTTGCTGTGAATGAACATAGTGCCATTTTAGAACACTTTGAAATATAATAGACACGATGAGTAAGTGTCACTAATACTATGGTTTTTATTATGTTAAGAGGCAAATAAGAATTGAGAGATGTTGAGATTATTTAAAGGGGAAAAAAAGGAAAGAAAATATTGGAGATTCAGTTGTGTAGAGTTGGATATATGCTAATAAACTTTGTATTTTAACTTTTATTTTTATTTTATTAAGTCTTTTTTCTTTAAAGAATTTTTACTTAAGTCTTTTTAAATCTAGACAAAACGACAAACGTCAATATAAATGGAGACATATAAATCAGACAGTATAATTACTTCAAACTTTAATAACCATGTGAAATATTTGGTATAACAATCTCGATGATGTTTATTGAATTAAACTTTACAAACATATTTCAATTTTTAACATGAAAAGTTTAGTCACTCCCGCTCATCTCCAAAACAATCTATGTTCATGTATATGTGTATATTTCAATCTATAGTTTTAATTTCCCTAAAAAAAATTCTATAGTTTTAATTAATATAAAATTATTTAACTCTATAAAATCAAGAATTCTTCCGCTAACTATTTGCTTTTTCATATCATTCTTTCGTTATATTTTCATAATACACCACATCTTTTAATTATAATTAAGTCAATGATTTGTTTTTGGCAATTGCACTTTCTTTTTTGGCACACAACAAAGGATCTTTCAACATTTTAATGTCCCTATTTAAGATTTTTTTTAAGAAACCAAGATAGAATTAAACTCAACAAAGTGATTCATCTCACATAAGGTGTGCAAAAGAGAACCACCCAAAAGAAATACAAAGTTAAATGTATGTTGCCATAATACACAACGAAAAAAATAGAAAGAAAAAAAAAACTAATTCCCAACACCCATACTAATTCCCTATTTAAGTTAGAAGTCTGTGTTACCAAACGGCATTCACACTATTTAAAACTAAGCTAATCTTAAGGTTAAATTTCTATACCAAAATATACATGAGGTAGATTCACAATTTTACCCCTAAAAAAATTAACAGTTCTTTTAATAAATCATCTATTATCACGCAAATGAATTGATCGTTTACTAATATGAATCATTATGCCATCGTGTTTTTGTATCGATTACCTTCGGAATTTTGTTTACAAGAAAATATTCATAAATACCAAAAAAGATAAATTTAAAAGACCATTATATGTTTATGAGTTTGTTCACGATGATACACATTCTAAAATTTGTAGAGTATCTCTAATGTCTGTAATTTTTTTAAGAACTTGTAAGCATTTTATTATTTTGACTTTCGCTCCTCGGCTCTTCAAAAGAAAACATCTATTTCTCTTTACAACTTCTACCATAATACAGAATCGACTTATATGAAAAGATGAGATGACAAGTATCCCACTATAAATTTTCAATAATTATTTTTTAGTTTGTTCAATCACCCGGTTCATTAATTTAATTGATTGTCTCAATTTAGTCTCATAACTATAATTTGTATCAATTTAGTCCCCTATGTTTTGCTCTGTTATTAGTTTTAGTCATTTGTGTTAGTTTCTCTCAAAGACACGTTAACAGAAATGACTAAAACTAGTAACAGAATAAAACATAGGAGACCAAGTTGGTAACTAACAGAAATGACTAAAACTAATAACGGAGCAAAACATAGGGGATCAAATTGGTACAAATTATAGTTAGGGGACCATATTGAGACAATCAATTAAGTTAAGGGACCGGGTGATTGAATAAGCCTTATTTTTTTAACAATATATTTTCAATAATTCTTACTTGATATTATATATACATTTTTTTTTATATATTTATATAAGAAGAAAGTTTGTAAACAACTAGCCTAAAATTAATATTCCAAAAAAAGAAAAGCCTCAAACCCTAACTTGTGTATACTTGCATTTTAAAAGTTAGAGGAAGTAATAATCTTTTTATAAAGCTTGTGCCTTTCAAAAACATATCTAGAGCCATCTATATTATTAAAAATAAATTTAAATACACACTGATTTTACTAATTAAAATCTCTGGATCAGTTCACTAATCATCTAGAACAAAATACATGAGGTAAATTATTCTCGACACCGTCACCCACCCAATGCGATTATTACAGCTTGCTGCCTCAACATAGATGGCTCTAGATATGTTTTGTTTTTTTCTTTCTTAGTCCATATCATCAAATTTAAAATGCTCACTTTAGTATATCTTACGTTTTCAATTTCACCATTTTTTATATATGAAATGAAAATGAAAATGAAAATGAGAGGAGAACTTTTCTCTTTTATACAAGCATCACATGCTTGTCCATGTATGGCAGGTTCCTGAATATGTTGTTTTTTTGTCTTTTCAATTTTAACTTTCCTTTTCCGCGTCCATCTCTTATGCCAATTCTTGTATGCAGGCCTTGTTTTTTAATTATTTGGTTTCAGTCATTTTAGTAATAATTTGATGCTGACATGCACTCTAATCTAAATTAAATATTCAACTTCTATCATCTTAGTGATATCAACTTCTTTTTGTTTAGTTTAACGAAGGGGAGGGAGGAATCTTAATAGAGAGAAGGAACGATGAGGAATTTAAATTTTTATGTGTTTGGAAAAGTTTAACGGAGGTAAATTGCAAAATTATATATTTTTCATAACAGTGATGTTTAAGATGTGACATCAAATAAAATAATATTTTTGTTCAAATAATAAAGAAATGTGTTGCTCTCCAAATCTTCTCATTTTAGAGGTGAGTTAAAATTGATTTTTTTTGAGAGATTTTACACCTCTCTCGCTTCCTTTTTCTCTTAATAATTGAATTAAACGCTTCAAATTTAAAATTATGTCTCTCCTGCCGCTCCAACCAAACACAGCTTATATTTGAACATAATTTGACTTGCATATGGTATCAAAGTAAAAAGTGTGTGTATGATGTCGGTATTCACACCGGAAAATTAATTTAAAATTTGAATTCACCTTTAAAATATAAAAATAATAATGTAACATGAAATGATTGAACGTTCAAGAGTGTTTATCTAATGTTTTTAAACCCAACTATTTTATTTTCTTAATTTATAACAATTGTTCAAAAAAAAAACAATTGTAACTATATAAAATATATTACTCCATAAATTTCAACGAGCAAGAAACATTAATTTACGTTTTCAACTTTGACAATTCGTTGTTGATGACCGTCAAGAATCAAGTTTAAAGACTTTATTTTATTGGCTCATCCGAACCTTTGGTTCTGCATCTACCAATGCATAATGGACCTTAGTAATATGGAGTCCACCAAATGTAAGTAAAATATGGACAATAATTGTTCCACCGAAAAATTAAGCTTAAATTCTCTTGAGGGAGGTATTTTAATCTCAATTTTTTATCTAGATTTTACATATAATATTACATCTTCACTCTCGCTCTCACTCTAAATGAAAAACGTAACACAACTCTACCCGTGGGAGCTGTTTTTTAAATGTGTCACATGCAAAACACATTTTCATCCCTAATAACTTTTTATTGGAAAACAAAGATCAATTATGCTTTGAATTTCTAATAACTTTTCATTGTTTGAAACATAGAGAAAATTAATGCAAAATATTTGATTAATGTTTTTTTAGTAGAAAATGCTAAAATATAAATAACAGCACTTGATTTTTTTACTTTACATTTTAAAGGATCCAAGTCATATAAACCAAAGGAATTGAGAAGCTTCCGAATAACAGTGTAGCAAGAGTAAATTAAAATTTTAGCATTTGACGTTGTAAATGCCGCTCAATTTTCCTTCAAATTTACAAAACAATTTAGTCCCTTAAATTTAATAATGTTAGTCAATTCAGTACTAAGTTTTGTTTTCTTTCAAATTCAGCACTATAATTTTAATGGATTTATGTGTGCCATGATGCCGCAAGACGTACACTATTGAAATCAATATATACGTCATTCATTAGTTATAATGAATATTTTATTGGAGGGTTGGGTAGCTCAAATTAAGCTAAAGGAAAAAGAATTAGTGATTATGAGTTCAAATCCGGATAGAAGAAAAACTAATGCTAACAACTAATTACCATAACATTTGTCTTTAAAAAAAAGAAAAGAATGTTTACTAAATTTATTAAGGTCAAACAAAACAACTCTAAAGAAGTTGGCATCCGTTTAATTGGTTGTTAATAAAAAAGTTGCATGAATACGGAATCCTGCATGCTAAATTTATAAAGTTAAGCTTCAATAAAGCAAATCTAAAGAAGTTGATATTTGTTGCATGATTACGGAATCCTGCATGGCTAGGTTTTGTAAAGACCATAACATGTCATAGTCTTGGAAAAAGCCTGCCGTCCAACGAAGAAAAAATAAAAAGAAACCGTGTGAAAACATTATCGAATTATCAAAAAAAAATTATATCAAAATTTGCACTAAAACGTTATTTTCTAAATAAAAAAACTTGCACTTCAACCAATTACTGGTTGAGTCATGAGTGTAAGTGTAAGTGATTCATGTATTTTACTTAGGGTTTAATTGAATCATTGACGTAATATCTAAGTTTGTATTGGGTATCATTCATATTGTAAACTTGCATTCATATTTTCATTCAAATTAAGATTTTGTGCAACCATTTGTTGAGTTATTTTTTGTTAACAAATTGTAGAGTTATTTTATTTTGTGATGATACGATTTCCCGATACGTACAGTTTGACATAACTGACAAACAAATTCAATGCCAAATTGTAAATATACCTAACTAATGAGAAGTTGAGAATTAATAAAAGATTATGTTAATTAAACCTAGCTAACAACTTCTTAAAAAAATTGTACCTAAAAATAAAATAAAAAAAGTTAAGTAACATGCATTAACTCATTCCATCTATGATCTGATATATTAGAGAAACATCAACATCAAAAAATTAATTAATTAATCAATTAATTCGATAGGATAAGTTAAAGGTCCCAAACAAAAGCAGTAAAGCCACAAAAGTGACTTGCTTTAGATAAGTTGAGATGCTATTAAAACAAAACGCGTTTACAGCTAGCATGTTCTTGTGCCATTTTGCTTTAAGAATTATGATATCAATATATATGCTTAAAGCATAAAGAGAAAAAAATGGTAATGGGATTAGATAGGAATTAATCTGAAAAGAAACGCGGAATTCTAGGTCTATGGTCTATTTGTGGATCCACCATGTGTTGTGGCTGAGGCTTTCTCTATTAGTCAAGAATATCTAGCTCCTCAAATCAAAATCAATGTGCCAATTTGACTTGCCCTTTGGACTTGGATTGTAAAGATGCTATATGTATTTGACTGTTTACAGAAATTAATTTTGGGGTTATTGTTGTGACCCTTCATTCATATTTTTAGCAATCTTGATTTTGGGATATATTACCATTTCAATATAGAGTGATAGAACTCTTGTAACTTCCGCATTTAAAATCACAAACAATTACATCACTGGTTACATGTAACGTTGAAGTGTACTACCTCCTTCTACTCTATTTATAAGATGTTACAATTCTCTCTATTTCTAAAAATAGAAGGATTTAATTTATAAGAGAGATAAAAACAAGAATAATATGTAGTCATTTTTCTTCCCGTCAAAAAAAAATGTAGTCATTTCTTTTATAGAGAAATTTGAATTACATTCATCTCTTATTTTATGTTAAAATAGATATTCTCCTATTTTGAATAGTAAAAATTTGGTCAAATGCATTTTTGGATCATTTAAGTTTGGTGTTTGTAACAAATTAATCTTTTTAATTTTTATAATTTTAAATTGGTTCTTTATGTTAGTAAAATTGTGCACATAGTCAAATAAAATATATGCAACGTTGCCCAATTTCAATCAAACTCAATTAAAATGTGCTTGTGGACGTTTATTTGGCAAAAGTAAACTCTCCTCTCTCTAAACTAGGGTTCATAGGTGTATTAATCAGTCTTAGTTTGTAACAAAAATCATTTGATTATGTGATTTATGATGTTGTTGATGAAATATTTATCTCTAAAATTAAGATTGAATTAACAAACAATAAGAAGAAAATGTATATAAGTAATTATTATGTTTGATTTGTAAAACTGTTTATGGGACAGGACACATTGGGTTGAGTTTGGCCAAACCCAAAACCAAACCAAATAGGATACTCCAGTTTGGATGAGGTAAAATAACCACCCGTTATACTATTGGGTGGGTTTGAGCAAACCCACTAATTTTTGGGTTGTGTTGGATTGGGTAATGAGTTACTCAACTTATTTTTCTATTTTTTTTAATATTAAATGACTAAATGACAAGTTCTCATAATTTTGTTTTAAAACAGTACTCTATTTTTTAATTTTCTTAAAAAAATGTTTAACTTATTTTACTATAATTTTATGCATCATAGAATATCAAATAATAAACTCCATCATAAAATACTTGCAACAAACTAAAGTTGCATGACATAAAATTGCATTAGTATCAAAATAACCAAAAAGTGCAACATATTAATTTGTAACTCTAGTATGTTTTGATTTTCAATATATAGGGTACAATGTGTATGTTTTGGAATATAACTTTCTTCTACCCTATGAAAATAAAGATAAAAAATATTAACATTATTGGGTAAGTGAGTTTTTTGGGTTTGGGTCTGGTTTTACCCGAAACCCATTTAATTTTATGAGTTTTCCATTTTTAGAAACCATATCCACCCAATTACCCAACCCAACCCATTTTTTTGAGTTTTTTGGGTGGGTTTGACCGGGTTTTCTAGGTTGACCCAACCCATGAACACCCCTAAACTAGAGGCAAGGGACATGACAAAAATAGAGATTTTATCTACAACACAACTATTTGTCCCACATACAATTTATCGAAAATACAAAAATAGTTTTTTGTATATAAAAAATCGTATAAGATCAAAAATTATTCAATATAAGACAGAACAACATTATATCAAAAATTATTCAATATAAGACGGAACAACATTATAAAAAATTATATAAGATCAAAAATAGTTTTCAGTAACAAATCAAAAACACCTTAAGTTCTTTAACACGTTCCTTTACGCTTAGGGAGTTTAATTTAGCTTTATTAGGGAAATGGTGTTGGCGGGTGCTGGAGGATAGGGAGAGTTTGTGGTTTAGGGTCTTGTCGGCGCGGTATGGGGTGGATGAGGGGCGGCTGAGAGGGGGTGGTCGTGAGGCTTCTGATTGGTGGCGCGTGGTTAGCAGTCTGGGTAGGGAGGTGTCTTTCAGTGATCATGTCAGTCGGTGTGTTGGGAACGGGAGGGCTACTCTGTTTTGGTCGGATGTTTGGTGTGGTGGGGTGTCTTTTAGGGTCAGGTTTAGTAGGCTATTTGATCTGTCAGTGTTTCAGGGGGCGTCGGTGTTCGAGATGTCGCAGTTAGGGTGGGGGGAGGGTGGTGAGGCGTGGAGGTGGAGGCGGAGGTTGTTTGCCTGGGAGGAGGAGATGGTGGGGGAGCTCATTTTATTGCTTGTTAATGTCATTTTGCAGGTTACTAGGGAGGACAGATGGCTCTAGACATTGGAGACCTCAACTGCTTTCAGTGTTCGTAGTTTGTATAACTTTCTTACTCTTCAACCGCCTGTGGAGCTACCAGTTGATGCTTCTTCTATTTGGCATAAGGATGTTCCTCTTAAGGTGGTGTTGTTTGCGTGGCGCTTGTTTCGGGATAGATTGCCTACTAAGGACAATCTACTCCGGCGAGGGGTGATTCACTTTGACTCCAGACTGTGTGTGTCAGGTTGTGGCACTGTCGAAACGTCTCATCATTTATTTCTTCATTGTAATTTTTTTGGTATGGTGTGGCACTCGATTTATAGTTGGATTGGCATCTCAGTGGCCAACCCATTTTATGTGTCTGATCATTATCATCAGTTCGGTTCTAGTGGTGATCTTGCGAGGACGCGGCGATCTATTTTACAGGTTATTTGGCTTGCATCGGTGTGGGAAATATGGAAGGAGAGAAACAATCGCTTATTCAGAGGCAAAGAATGCCCCGTTCATCAGGTGGTTGATAGGATTAAGTCCATCTCCTATATGTGGTTGAAGGCGAAGTATGTAACTCTTCCCCTCAATTTACATGGCTGGTGGCTTAGTCCGTTCACCATGTTGGGCATAGGTTAATAGTTT
>Ga0228710_1011267_pt1 | contig 11606 bp, 7 predicted proteins | sample MedpolnodulmetaG_FD_177995 | JGI IMG/M metagenome (GOLD analysis project Ga0228710, IMG submission 177995) | Root nodule microbial communities from Medicago polymorpha collected in Santa Monica, California, United States - pink nodules | ecosystem: Host-associated > Plants > Roots > Nodule... | reverse complement strand
TCCATTTCAGTCCTTATGCGGGTACTATTGGGTCGACCTTTCTTTAGTCTTCGCATGTTTGGATTATGGCAAAGTACGGGACCGTCGTATGGGAGCCAATAACTCTTGTCGTGGACTACTTTGAATGCTGTGTTGTAGATCCTTGTGTGACGGCGCAATATATGGCACTAGCGACATGCCTGGGTGCACAATTCTCTTACAAGCATGGGCGTGGTCAAGAATGTCATGCTTAGCTCCCGTGCCCAAGATACCACCACAAGCTCATATACAACTTCCGTTGACAAATATGCAAGTAAATTAAGTATGTTATCTTATATTAATTTTTAAATACATTTATCCAGCCTTTATTAAATATAACATTTTAAAAGTTAATTAGATGGCTAGAACATGGTAAGAAATTCGTGGAAAATCCTCGGCATAATCTCGTATCTACACGTTCAAAAATCGACACCATGACATATGATTAGGTATTACATTTTTTTTCGTGATTGCTTTTTAGTCGACAATTGAATACTAATATTCATTCTTTTTAAACAGTTCTCCTGGAGGCCTTATGTCAACTTCCATTACACCAATGAACATGAAAGCGATGTATGGTCTGCAAACACATATCTCATCTGCTTTCAGATAGTCGAGAGGCATCAAACAGACAGAGTAATACTAATTTTTATTTTTATTTATTATTATTTTATTTTAATTATATATATATGTTGTGCCAAAAAAACAAAAAAACGAAAGAAAAAAAAATAAAAAGTCAGTCCCGCCATTCCAAACGGCGGGAACGGAAAAAAAATTAAAAAAAAACGTCCAATCACGTCAGCCTGTGACGGACTGACACGTGTCAGGCAAAGGCTCATTCCCGCCATTTGAAACGGCGAGAATGGGGAAAACGACAAAAAAAAACCCCCAAAAATGAAAATGGGTCATTTTGGAATTTTTTTCAAAGGGGTTCAGACTTGAAAATATTTTTGGCAATAGGGTCAGAAAAAAAAAAATTCTCCATTGTTCGCTATAGATGTATTTTTTTACCAGATAGATATTTATTAATCTTTTTCTTTTATTATTAAATAAATACCCAATACATTATTTATAGATAAAAGCTAATTTATTGATTTTAATATATGCATTATGTGTTTCCCAACCACTACGAATTTGTTTATGAATGAAAGCGAACAAAAAGGAGCGATTGATAATTATGCCAAGGATTTGATGCAACTTTTAATGATATGCATACTCTATCTCTATGCTTGAAATGATGCAACATTCCACATTTGCTCATAAAAATAATATGGATCATGATCCCATTTCTTTTCTTTTTCTCTTCTTTTTTTCTTCTTTCAATTTAATAGAAGGAGTTTATTCACTCAACATGTCATACCCCAACTAAAAAAAATGCAAAAATTTATTATGTGTAAATTTTCAAATCCCAACTCCTTCACTTATATGTGTAAATTTTCAACTACAATTGTCATTTCTATTTATATATAAAAAATCCGTTTCCTTGTTCCCCAAATAAAAGATACACTTTCTGTTAAATTATAGTCTGCACTCGCTTATATTCAAAAAGCATAAACAAACAATTTATATTTATTAAAAAACTCGACGTCATAAAACTTCAACAACAAAAAATATAAAACACGGTTCAGTAAAAAACATACTAAAAAAACTAAAAATATTCTTAGAAGCATTTGTGCTGCCTTTAAAAAAGAAGTAACTTTTGTTTGTTTAATTTTTAAGATCCGTAGCCGTGTGACCAGCAAAAACTAATTATAGTAAAAAAAAAATGAACCACCACTCCCAACTCAAGAGTTATACCTACAAAATGTCCAAAATAATAGTTTTATTCCAGTTTGAACTGATTTTCGAATTATGAAATTTACTCAATTAGAATTAATTTATTATCCTTCATTTATGAAAAACATATTATAAGAGATAAAGAATTGAATGAGAAATTTACTGAGATTGAGATGCAAAATCTAACCTAAAGCAACAAAAAAAATATTGTAATAATTCATTACCGCTAAAAAATAATTATGATTTTTATCAATTGTTCAGAAGTTTGGCAGTGCTGTAGAGTTATGGGCGTGGTTGATCTACAGACTACAATGATGCACAAAGGCCCTTCTTTTCATGGTGGCCAGATTAAAAAAAGCTATCAGAGAGGACCTGGATTCTCTGTAGCGTTGCACATGATGCATAGAGATGAATCATCTCCCTTAACAAGAGATAAAGAGAGAAATGGAAAATGAGAAAGAGATGGAGATAGAATGTAAATGGAGAGGATCCTTGTGCCAAACCCCACCTTGAATGAAACAAGTAGAGATTCTCTCCATTTCTCAAAAGAAGCAGAGTTCCATTGCAATAGTTTTTAGTGTAAGTGATATGAAATCACATTTCTAAAAACAATAATATTTATTGATCCTTCGTTTGGGAAAAACTATAGCAATAGAACTTTATATTTTGAAAAATGAAGACGATCCTTACTCGATCAACCTTTTTAAAATTGGCAGGAGAGATATATTGAAGGGTATATGACAACCAATATTATGCTTGGATTGGCTTTTTAAGGGAGAAAAAAATATTCTCAATGTGGGGGATTGTGTATTCTTTGATCTAAACAAAGATACACTGACACCAACTATTTCTGAATTTAAATTTTACAAGGCAGTGAAAATCACATTCCAACAAAATGATTGAGCTACAAAATTTAACCACTACTTGGCAGATACATTTGAATAAATCAGGATTCACTAGGGAGAACATTGAAGAAATGATAAACCTCATCTTCATCAATGACACCTACCTCTGTCGAACAAACAGAGCAACAGACTTGCTTTATTGTTTCATTACTAGTTGAAATTGCATCGCTCCCATCAAATTCTTCGGTCCTTCTATTTCTTTTTCTTGATCTTGATCTTGAGCTACTTTGTATCGGAACTTGTTTATCCTCAATCTTGCAGTTTGAAACAAATATTGCTCTGTACTGGGTCAAATATTTCTCATGCCTGCAAGACAGACACTAATGAAGTCACAATCCACAACGTAGTTATACCAGTACTAATTCCCATGACCAAAATCAGCATTTATGTGTTTTATTTGAATTTTTGTTTTCTGAGGGGGATAAAAATAAATAACACTGCAAAAAACCCATCATAGACTTCTAAAATCCTCGTGGAATAAAAACCAACAGAATTTGTTTTTAGGTTTCAACTTTGAATCTCAGATCTATACGTTGAAAACTTAGCTAGTATTAAAAAAAAAGGTATAAACACAAGCTTGTTTCCTGAATAATGTTCACGTCTCACATATCTTATGGAGTCAATGACTAAAACCTAAAGCAATAACCTAGGAATACACTTTTTTTTTTTTGAAGTCTGGAGTATCTCCTTAAATGCACACTGTCATGAAGTGAACAACAGAATATGAAGGCTGATGAAGTCGAAATACAATTTTCCAAGACAACAACCAAAATCTTTCTGGAAGGAGTTTTCGTTGTTTCGAAGATGAAAATGTTTTGTTTCATTAACAATGATCAGACAAAACAAATGGATATATTAAATCAGGAAACTTGAATAACAAGCAGTATTTTACTTTGGTACTCTTTTTTTTCATTTGAAACAATAAAAAAATGGAAACGAACAATATGTTTTGTTCTGTTCGCTTTTTTCAGTTTGGGTTCTTAAGAGACAAGCTAAGGTACTCTAAGATAACATATCAAGACACAATAAGATATTTTCATATAATCTGATAGCAATCAGAAGCAACCTACTACTGTTCTGACTGAATATAAAATAATTGGATCATGCAATTTACCAATTTAAATTTGTAATAGCATAAACAAATTTAGTACAATAGTTTTCATAGCTCATGAGAACAATTAAATGTGACTGTAAAACCATATATGGATGGTAAAGATTGATTGTCCTTCGGTTTCCAAGTTGGCACTTAATACGCTCCCTCCCCCAGCCCCCACGCAAAGTGGCCCAGGTAACCAATAATATGTGTACGTATGAATGCATGCGAAAGAGCATAAAATACAGAAGTTTGCATATATAAATATCAGTGTATACCTTTGACATTCTAGGCAGAGTGTGGTGAAGCAAGCAGGGCAGGAAAGCACTGCATCAGATCGTCCATGTTTTTTTTTATGAATCCACTTTTCATCCTTATCATCAAGTTCAGGATCATAAAATTCTGGTTTGGTCGAGTAGTCAATCTCATCGTCATCAGACACTGATATTTATACCAAATATACAAAAATGAGATGGTTAACACAACACAATACAAGATCAAACATTTCATACGCTGCTAGAAACTTATAGCCAATAAACAAAGGATAGCGACCTACCACTTAAATGACTATTTAGAATTCTATTTTTTGTACATTGGGATTATGGAGCTTATATAACGTAGTTATAAATGAAGGGATAAATAACACATGCAAATGAAACATCTAGAAAGACCAGGTAATATAAAGGGGCAAAAGAGAATTAAATTACATCAGTGTATCAATTTGCAAAAATATCTATATGGAGTTCATAGATATTGCATTGAAAATATGTGAATTAAACCTTTATTTGGGGCAAAGCATACTTTTCTAAATTAAGTCCCTTCAACATAATAACACCGACACAAACACTGGATACGACACCAACGCTCACACATCATCGACACAGATAATAATTATTAGAAAATGAATTAATTGAATGTAACCACATGCAGTGGTGCCGTGTTAGTGTCGTACAGAGACACGTGTCGGACACCGAACATACCTTCGATCAAATGTGCCGGTGCTACAAAAGGGTTTGCCAATAAATCAATAGAGCATTTAGCTAAACTACGGTAAATAGTTTCTAACAATTAAGAATTTGTTACCACATAAACTGTTTATTTGACATTTATTAAACTACTACTAAACCCAAACTATTAAGATGGATAAACATTAAAACTACTAAATTAAAAAAATCTCAATTATCAAGTCCAACATTTACATTTTGATCGGCAGATAACTTCAAATTGTGAGAAGCATCATATTAATAACAATTTTCAAAGTATTTTTCTTCTCTTCAAATTTCAAAACAAAAAAAAAAAGTGATTATTGCAAGTAGTATGAAGATGAAGAAGTTGGTTACCTATTTGTTCTGAATTGGCGGGTGATTTGGCATTTCCTTCTTCCATTTTTGTCTCTCGTAATTTTCTAACGACACAGAGAAACGAATTGAATCTTCGTCGATTTTCTGGGTCCGCAATGTGTAGAACTTTTGAAGCCCACAGCGAGATTTGCGTGAAAATACTTATTTACCCCAGCATTAGTTATCTACCACTACCACTTAGGATAAATAAATATTTTCATGTGTGTTTAGGAAAAAATAGTTGTCAAAAAACAATTTCCTATAGAGGTTGAACAATTATTGGGCCTGTTGTAATATCATCCAAGTCCAACAGTGCTGCTCTTTACCCAAACGTTGTAAATGTTTAAAATGTCCTTACGTGACGTGACTTAAGTCACGTTTGTGTATAATTTACATGAGTTAAAATACGTTACGTGAGTCAACTCACGTTAGTGTTAATTTACAAATACTGGAGCGTGAGTTAATTCACGCTACATAATATGCAAATTTTTTTCGAAATTAAATAGTTATTCAAATGTTAATATAAATAAATAATTATTCAAATGGTAATATAAATAATATCAATGCTAATAATATAAATTCTCAACAATTACATAATAAAACCTCATTTTATTAATACTTTGATACAATTACATAATACATAATTTGATACATTATATTGGAATAAAGTAAATATGCTTCTTTAAGGTAAAAATATACCAACTTGGGGGTAACAAAGGATCAAGGTCGGCGGAAAAAGAGATCAGCCTTCTTGGGGCAAAAAGACATCATTCCTTCAGGTTAAGTGTAAATGTGGTTCTTTTTATACCCAAGAAAGAGTCTTTTTACCCATGGTAAAAAGATTATCGGGATAAAAAGAAGCAAATTTACATTTACCCCGAGGATTGACCTCTTTGTGTCCCAAGCCGGTTGGTCTATTTTACCTCCCTCCTTGACCCTTTTTTACCACTAAGTTGGCCCCCAAAAAAGTTATAAAAAACTAAAACTATAAAGGTGAAAGAGCGGGGATGAGAAGAGAATGTATGGTGTGAGAAAATAGTGAGTTTTGGATTGGCTATTTATAGTGAGAAATGGATAGCATAGGTTTTATTGGTACTAAATGCAGTCAAAACATTAAAAAAAAACATGTAAAAATGAGTTAAATTGAAGGTTGAACAACTGACAAACTTCAAAAAAACGTGTTCTTGAACAAATTCCACCGGCCAACTCAGCGTGAGTTAAGTCACGCTGCTGTGGCCGGTTGTTCCACGCTTTTGTTAATTTTTGCCCTTGTCTTATGATTGCGTATTTAATTAATAAATTTCAATAAAGTAAATAAATAAATTAGAATAAATTCAGCGTTAATTCGAATAAAAATTGTGTATTCAATAAATTCGAATAAAAGTTACATTATATTACATTCGGGAATTCAGCGTAAATTTGAATAAAAATTGCGTATTGAATAAATTCGAATAAAAGTTACATTACATTCGGGAATGTTCCTTCCAACTACAACAATTATCTTACTTCTGAATGGAGTAAATTCAAACTTGCTAAACAACAGCTATCAAGCATTCATCCGGAAGTTTTATTGTTTCATTCAAAAGATTAAATTCTTGTTAGTTTGGTTTAGATGATGGCATTCAAGTGCCAAAAGAATAGGTCCAGTCCTTGACACTTCAATACCTTCATCTAAACCAAACTAACAAGAATTTAATTTTTTGAATGAAACAATAACACTTCCGGGTGAATGCTTGAGAACTGTCGTTTAACAAATTTGAATTAACCCATCCAGAGGAAGATAATTGTTGTAGTTGGAAGGTGCATTCCCTACCTAATTACGATCTTCTGGAGGAATCAGACTTTTGATGATATCTTCAGTTGATCTTAGCAACGTTACCCGCATATCGATCCACTGGAACATGCTGTGCTCCCAAAACATGCTCTTCACGTTTTTGTCGTTCGTTAATTCCACCCAAGTCAATGATACTCTCCCCTCGTCGAGCGTTGGACGTTTATACCAAACGTATTCCACCCTCCTTGTGTCTCTGGGGTTGACTCCTTGGTTGAATTCATTCAATTGATCCTTGAGACCTCTTAACATTACACCAAGGCACCAAACCTTCAACCTCTGAGGTTCTCCGCCGTTGAATTCTGCATGAACGTCGATCCACCCGACCATTATTGCTTCAAATCTACACAATAAGAAATTAAAAATAATCAATGAAAAACTGATTCAGACATTTTATCAAACACTTGGAGTGCAAATTATACATAAACCCTAAAAATGATAACTACAACATAAACATGCAAACATCTAAACAATTAAGCAATGTAAGTCATTTGCATGTAACATTGTATCATATCTTGCAAAAAAAATCAAAATTTAAACAAACCCTAAATCTAAAAAAATCTAATCTAAGTGTAAAAAATCTAACACAATCATGCAAACATTTAAACATCATAACAATTAAGCACTATAAGTCATTTGCATGCAACAATCTATAATTTCTTGCAAAAATAATCAAAATTTTAACAAAACACTAAACCTAAAGAATTCCAGTTTAAGTGGAAAAATCTATCATACCAACATAATTTAAATGAAAACTTACTTGTTCTTGTTGTTGGAGTGTTATTTGATTTGAAGTTGAAGGAACTTTGGATTGGGGTAATTTGAGAGAGATTTGATTGGAAATGAGGTTATGGCGAGCTAATAACACGTAGCGTGAGTTAACTCACACATAGGCAATATAGACATTTATTTTGGGAACCAGCAAAACAGTTTGGGTAAAGAGCAGGATTCCAAGTCCAATAGATGATTCAGACATGATTTTTCTTTTTTAGTTTTTTTTAAGGATTTTTAATTTTATTTGTGGAATTTCACTAATAAGTCTTCATTGTCAGTAATTAATGAAGAAGTGATTGATCCGAATGGGTTAATCAATTTCAGCAAATAACAAATTTGAGGAGAGTCGGAATTCAAATCTTGACTGAAACAGTTTCAATTTCATATAAAGTTAATCGATTCAAAATTTTAAAACGTTTGCTCTCATTTGAATATTTTTTTTACAGTTTCAAATAGTTTAGAAAAAAACCCACACAATGTAGAAAAGTTGAAAATTACGAGTTAGAATAAGTCTCAATACATCAATTGTGTTTGTCGACTTTTATCATTCAATACTCTATTCAAAGTCACATAATCTTACAAAGATATAAAGTTGATTTGGTGGCTGAACGAATAAGAGTTAAAAAAATCGAGTAATAATCAGATGATATGATTCTCATTTGCAATACTATTTTAAAGCATTATTATTGGCACTTGGTATTAGCCTTGACTTTAATCCAACTGCTTTAATTTCTTATTGGTAAGTCAACACTTTAATTTCCTACTACTTCCAACCGGTTCCAGGTTTGATTGACATCCGATTTTAGGTAGTATTTTTCCAAAAAAATTACTTGAAATTCAAGAAAGTTTAATAAATGGAACTCATCACATTTTCACTTACAAATTGCTTGAAATTTGCAGAATTGTGATACATATTGGGCGATATTAATGCTGATAAAAACATTGAAGAGTATTTAGTGTTTACAAACACTCCTTTTCTCATCTTTTTTCAAATGTTTCTTCATTCTCTATGGCATGACATTGATAAAGGCTAATTCATGCTGTAAAGTTCCCAACATGATTTTGACCTTTGTTTGCCTTCTGCTGAAAAATACATGTCTCTTTGAATACAAGTCATTTGGAAAAGGAATTACTTATTATGAATGATGTTATCAATCTTCAATCTGTTTTACTCTCAATCTCAGCTCAATGATAACTCTGACATATAAGTAACTGAGAGTGTAAAAGCCACCCAAAATGGCACAATCATTGTGTAAGGTGTAGCTGATTTGTAACACCTTGAGAATAAATAGTGCATAAACTTTAGTGCCAGAATGAGGAAGCCATTGTGAATGGTTTTTGGTATTGTGCTGAGTGATTTTTCTGCATATCAATCACACAGAAAATATAAGTATGCTTGTATTTTGAATGGGAGATGAAATATATACTCACTCTGTCGCTTTATAAATCCACTTACCAAGTTCACATGAATTAAGAAAAGAAGTTATCACATTAAATTTGTCAAAAGTCTTACTTTTCTATAACCACTCTTACAATTATTGATATCATAAAAGAGTAAAAAAAACGTTTTTCAAATATAAGTTAAATTGAATTTTTTTGTAAAGTATTCATTCAAGTGAAATTTTGAAAAATGTCTTATATGAAGGGATAAAGAAATCTCAAAAGAGGGTTTTATAACAAGGGAAGGGAGGAGTATTGTACAATGCTAACTCACCAATATTGTCAAAGAGATTGCAATCATTCTCACAAATGCATGAGCTGAAAATGGTACCTGCAAAAATCCCTGAAAGGGTATAAAGGCAAACAACTTTGTTCATGTTTAGTTTAATTTTAAGGTTCCTGTTGATTTTTTTTTTGGGGTGAGGGAGGAGGTGACTTTTTACCTTCAACTCACTAGGAAATGCACTCAAGGATTTAGGAAAGCTTCATTGAATTAGTTCATTATATAAGATCCTCAAAGTCACCCACCTTGCAAAGTACTCTTCTTAAGAATGGTTCCTTGATTATTTTACAAGTTTAAAATAAGAGAACGTCATGTTTAATTATTGTATTTTGGTTGTTTGGCTGTTCTTGCGGACCACGGTATAATGGACTATAAGTGCTGCAATAAATTATGCAACATTGAGTCAAACAAACAATAGCAATTAGCAATCACCGTTTCAATATTGACACTAAAGTAAGACGAAGACATATGCCCCCCGCATAAATGAAAGGTGAAATTGGACCCTTCAGATTAATCGGCTTTAAAACTGTATCCCGAGTTTTGAAATTGGACGAAGACATGTTTTTTTAAGGAAAAATTAAGGAAGTATTTTTTTTAAGGAATAAATTAAGGAAGTTATAAAATGCTTTTAATTTATTTTCTTCATTATTTTTTTTTTGAAGGAGAGACTTATTATTAATTGAAGTGAAATAACAACCGATATAGAAAAATGTCTTTGAGAGGATTTGAATTTCGTCCTTTGAGATTATTTCTCATCATTGAACTGACATCTCATGAATAATGAAACTAAAGTAAATTATGCGTGATTGAAAATTTATATGATCATTTATCATGTTATTCTTTTATCTTTCCAAAATTCTCTAAAATCTTCCATCCAAACATAGAAGCCTTATGAGGCAATTAAACTCAATTAAAGCACATTGTAAGTAGCTGATCTGCACTAGATGTCATAGGGATTGTAAAACAGGTTGGACCTTTTGGGTTAGCCTGTTTAGTCAGTCCTTTTTTATATGGTGTGTTGAGATTTTGAATTTGTCACGACTAGTTAATTACGCCCACCTAACCTCCTCTAAAAAATAGAGCGAAAACGAAGATGGTTTAGTCCGCCTGGTTATCGAGTTTTCACTAACATTGCTTGCGAGTGTTGTAAATTCTGGAGTATCGAGTTCAACTCCTAGTGATAAAAAAAGTTATAAATAGATACTCCTTCTATCTCAAAATAATTGATCTTCATGAAATGATCGAATTATGTAAAGTCAGGTCTCTTTGATTAACCGTTTCACTCCGTCCTAAATTATAAATCATTTTGAAAAAAATTATCTCAAATTATAATTATAAGTCGTTTTCAATAATGATGAAACATTAATCTTAGTACGAAGTACACGTGCGAGCACGGTTGGACAAAGCGGAAGCGAGAATGTCGGCTTGAGCAACGCAAAACCTCTTATTATATCTTTTATTTTTTATCACTCTCTCTTAGTCTAATTCTACTAATTTATCTTTTTCATATCATTAATAATGAGTAATTTTATAGATAACTCATAATTATTTTTAGGGGAGATAACTCTTAATTTATCATTTTTAAACATTATTAACTATATTTTATAATTTGTGTGGAATTGTTAAAGTGATTTATAATTTAAGATGAAGGGAGTAGAATCTACATGGAGATCAAAATTTTATTTCCTAGTGAATCAAGGTTTGTTTGACATCAAATTTTGGACTGTTCTTTCCAAAAAATTATACTTGGGACAGCGATCGTGATTCTTAACTATGCTTTTAAAATTCAAGAAAGTTCAATAAACGGGACTCGTCATATTTTTATTTACACATTTGCTTGAAATTTGCAGAACTATGACACATTTGTGGAGAAATACTAGTATGTTTGTTTACAAAATAAAAAAGAGTGGTATTTACTATTTGTTGTTTACTATCATCTTCTTTCTTCGTTGTGCTTTCTCTATCCTGGCTACACCTTAATTGTAAACTCTTCTTTAAATGATTTTTCCATTCTCTGTGTCTATGGCTACACCTTTACTTTCTGTTGGGCTGAAAACGAATGCCTCTTTGAAGATAAGTCATTTGGAAAAGGAATTACTTATGCTGAATGGTGTTGACAATCTTCAATCTGTTTTACTCTCAATCT
>Ga0228710_1011266_pt1 | contig 11606 bp, 9 predicted proteins | sample MedpolnodulmetaG_FD_177995 | JGI IMG/M metagenome (GOLD analysis project Ga0228710, IMG submission 177995) | Root nodule microbial communities from Medicago polymorpha collected in Santa Monica, California, United States - pink nodules | ecosystem: Host-associated > Plants > Roots > Nodule... | reverse complement strand
CAAAAGAAATGTTGGACCTAAAATAAATCACAATTCGATTGATAAAAAATAAAACATTGTTATAGTTCATCGAATCTAGATAAATAATATGAATTTATATAAAAGAGTAATATTTAAAATATAAAAAAAAATGAATGAATTCATATTGTTTTATTTTAAAAATATTTATTATATCATTTATATACACATATTCCCTCAAAAAAAAATATACACACATATATATTGAGTTTTTTTTTACTGAAGCTTGGATTATAAGACGCTGCAAAAAAAAAATATTGCACACTAATAACATATATTTTGCATTTCAATTTGTTTCATCAAGATGTATTGGTCAAATGGTTAAATTATTTAATCAAGAGTGTGTGTGCCTTGGTTTGAATCCTAGGGGTGATATTTTTTATTTTTAATAATTTTGCAAAGCCATTCTTAATTGGAATGAATGCAAAATATCATTAATTTAAAATGGGGTGAATATGTAAATAATAAAATACATGCTAAAATTGTAAAATAAAATAATAAATGTTTTTTCAAAAAAAAAAAAGAAGTTATTTTTATAATGGATGACACGTGGCTGGTTTTTATTGGTTTGGGTAAATTGCCCACCAATTTTCAAAGGCATGCTAGGTCTCACCTTGTTTCATTTAACTCATGAATTATGGACTTTGGATGAGGTCATTGAGAAATTTTGAAGAATTTAGATTTCTAGGCAATTTAAATGATTCAATTTAATTATTTTCATTTCTCAATACTTTTGTTTGGATTGAGTAATAAAAAATTCCATTGTCATCGTTTTTGTACAACTTTTATAAATTTTTGGGGCCAAATTTGAAAATTAAAATTATGGGTAAATTTGTAAATTTCAAAACTTGTTAGGGGTCAAATTTTAATTTTTGAAAATTTTGAGGGATCAATTTGCAATTTTTTAGAAATTTATTGGGGTCAAATTGAAAATTTTAGGAGAAAAATTCAAAATTTGAAAAACTATAACAATGAAGAAATTTTTAATTTTTGGATGTCATTTTGAAATTCTTTAAATTTAACTTGAACAAAATACTTCATAAATTTTCATCTTTTTAAAAATTCTCCAAATTATTATCCAAACAATGGAATTCACCTCAAAGTATTTTAATTCCTTCAAAACATTACTTTACCTCAACATTCCTCTATCCAAACACACTCTAAGGTCTAAGTTAACAAGTGCACCTTTTTTTTTGGACAAAAATATCACCTTGTTATTATTCAAATAAATTTTAAACATAATGTTATTTTTCTAATTTTAAAAAACAGATTTTCGAAGGTTTTATTAAAAAATAAAAATTGAGTGCAATTTACTAAATTATCCAGACAAGTGGATTTGTTTGTTTAAATAAAAAGGTGCACACTTACTAACGTATACTTTAATGTTTTTAAGTCTAAAAATATTAAGGTATGAGTTAGCAAATGTGCACCGTTTCATTTGGACAAAAATATTCACCTCTTACTATTCAAACAAATTTTAAACAAAAGGTAATTTTTGTAAATTTAGGAAACAGTTTTTTAATTGTTTTTTTGAAAAATAAAAATTTAGTGCAATTTACTAAATTACCCTTTAATTTAAATTGGTTTGAATGAGGGAAAGTGAATTTTTTTGTCCAAATAAAAAGGCGCACACATGCTAACAGAGAGGCGTGAAAGTGGTGTAGGGGGTTGTTTACTTGGGAGGAAGAGATGGTGGAGGAGTGTGTTGAGTTAGTGCACTTATTTTGTTGAAAAACTTTGGCAACAATGCACAACTTGCGGCACTAGTGCAAACAAATGGTTTAAGATCAGTTTTTTTAAAGATTTAAGACTGGTTTATGAACTTTTGTTATTATATTCCCAAGTATTGTAAGTCTAACATATGATACCAGTTTCAAATCAGGTATGAAGACAACATACCATATCGGTTTTGTGTAAAAACATGTGAATTATATGTTTATTTATACAATAAGGATAACTCAGCAACAACAAAGAAAGTCACACCCTAACAATTCCTTATACCTTACTTGAGACAATTATCAGAAGGAGGAAGAAATTATTAATTAATTAATCAATAAACGTATATGAATTGTAAACCATGAGGTGTTTGCGTTGGAAATTTGATGTTTGAAAATCATTTATGTGTTTAGAACATCGCTTTTAGACCGAAATAGGTGTGAAAACCAACATATAACACCATTTTAGTTAAATAACCGGTGGGAAAAATGGTATGGTTTGGAGTTAATTAGTTTTACACATATGTTGTTGAAGGTGAGAAAACAACTGGGGAGTTGAATTTTTCTAAAAATCTTTTCTAAGTTAAAATAGAGCAAAGGCAAGAAGAGAAAGCAGCACAATAGAGGAAGAGAAAAATCAACACAAATATTTATCCTGATTCACCCCACAATCTGGGATTGCATCCAGTCCCCTCACTCTTGAGAGGATTTTTACACTATAAACAAACTTGATTACTAAGCACTAAGAGACACACAACTCTAAGATTTTATACCTCTCCTTGAGGACTTTCTACAATCCAACATGAGAAGTGTATAGTTCACAAAGATTTGGCACAATTAAAAGTGTGTAGTTCACACTATATTTTTTCAAACACTCAAGGTCCTTTTATAGAAGATTTGAATAGAGATGTTGTTTGAAGAGAGTGTCAGCGCATCAAGCTTTCTTGAGAAGTTTTCTTCATATTTCAAATCTTTGCATCTTAAGGATAATTTTGTTGGACAATACACTTCAGAAATCCTTTGCATTCATTTTGTCTTTCATAGAGGTTTGTTTGTTTTTGCAATGTGTCTTTAGAGCTCCCGATTGTTCTTTAATATATTATTATCATCAAAACTTTAGAGACATTATTCTAAAATTCATCCTGGTTCAACAGTTGTAACACTGAGTTTGCTAAACACCAGTGTGAAAAATATTCAAAATTTGTACAACTTTCTAAATTTATTTTAAAGAACAAAACACTTGAATTGGTTCTCGAAAAATAAAACAGTGTGTGTTATGAAATTAACCCATACGATAACAATATATTAAAATAGTAGAGATGATGGAGATAGACATGGCAACAAAACTCATACCCGTAGTTATCCACCCGAACCAAACCCAAGTTGACGAGTTTTCCCCGTTTTGACTGGGTTTGGGTATGGGTTTGGGTTTTCCCCGATTGCAAAACACGGGTATGGGACGGGTAACGGGTATATAGGTACCCACCCCAAACCCATACCCAAACCCGTCCCGAATGCAGAAAACTACTTTCTGTTGATATGTCATGTTATATTATTTGATAATTATCGTGTTATAAAAACTATCATTGATAATTAAAGGAGAAACTAAATAAATCGGTCTAACAAATGTGAAAGTGAGCATATTGTTGGATAATGCATTACAACATTTCTCTATGTGTTCCAAAAAAACTTCTATTTTTTTATTAAAAAAATTATTCAGTGCGGGGACGGGGATGCGGCGGGGATACCCGAACCCATCGGGGACGGGGATGGGGTTCAGTCTCTTATCCCCGTTGGGTATGGGTAGGGTAACGGGTAAGTATATGAGAATCGGGTATGGGGACGGGGAATGTAAAACTCGTCCCCACCCCGCCCTATTGCCATGCCTAGATGGAGAGAAGATAGAATAATAGACTCTTTATTACACTCTTTAAAATTTATTTTACAATGTAACAATTAGGGTGTGTTTGTTTCTAAGGAAAGATAGTGGGGAGGAGAGAAAGAGTAGGGAAAGAAGCATTTTCTTTTGTGTGGAACTCTTTAAAAAAGGCTAAGGAAAGAAAGAATCAGATGGGTCCCACACTAAAAACCTTTCCACAGCAATATGGGCAGAAAGGTTGGGGAAACAACAACTTTTGTTGGAAAAGTCCAAAGTGCCCCTAATTTTATTGTTTTTTATTTCTAAAATTGTGTGTATATATAAGGGTTTTTAAGTCAATTACAAAAAATAGATCTTTCTTTCCTCCAATTTTCTAATCCACTTTCTATTAAACCAAACAATCAAAACAATCCCTTCACTTTCCACTCCCTTTCTTTCCTCATACCATCTTTCCTTTCACTATATTTCCTCTTACTTTCTCTTCTCATCCAAACATAGCCTTAGAGTCATATTTACAAGACACGTGCACAAATCAAATAACTTAAAAATATATTAATGCTTTACCATATATAGTTGGCATTCACATTTTAATATCAATGATTAAGACCTTTTACTTATGGGAGTTATAGAGTGTCCTATGAAATGTGGAAAGCTTATAGAAATTGGACATCCACGAGTATTCATAACACTCTTTATTAGATATGAATAAAAAAAAAAGCTTCCCTTTAGATGTCTATTAAAGATGTTCTTAATTAAAATCCTAAAAGAAAAACAAGAATGGTATACAAATCATAGGGAAGGAAAATGAGGACAACATTTTTTGCATGTGAATAGTCGACTAATGAAGGACTAAAGAGTTCAAAATGTATTTTATCTTGAATTGGACTAAAAGAAACTTTTGGAACGGGTGTTATGAAATTGATGTGATGGTTGACAATGGTTCTTTGTCAATGCAAGGTGGTTTACCTACAAAGAAACTTCAACTCTCAACTAAGCGAGGTTTCAAGGTGCTTTGAGGTTTCTTTCCCAAGATGAGAATGTGTAGCTAATTACTTTGTAATGGGTCGCTCTATTTAGAGATTTTCCGTTTTCTAAAAGAGTAAGAGTATTTTGATAGTTATACTCTTGTGGCGTGAGCGTCGGGTGACCGTTAGATTACTTAGAGGGCTCATGTTCTCTCTCAACGCCTTACTCAGTGTTCCATGGCTCTTCGCCGATATATATGATCCGCAGTTGCATTTGGGCAGCTAGTTAGGCCTTATCTTCCTAAATGGACTTCAGGTAGGAGGATTGGGCCTTTACCCGCTTCGGAACAACATTTGGTTTCCCCTCGATCGAAACTTCTTCCACTTCGATTGTTACTTCATATATTTTTGGCTTAAATGTACTTTTAGCCACCTATGTTTGTCACCGTAGCAATTTTGACCCCCTAACAAAAATAATGCAATTTTGTCCCCCTAATTTTCCCAACTATGTTGAGCAGCCGCCACGTGTCCCAAAAAAGGGGTCATAATCACAGCTTTTTTGTAAAGATAAGGGGGCAAAATAGCATATTTCCCTAAACATGGCAAAATTAGGGGTCAAAATTGCCTTTTTTTTATTAGGGGGCCAAAATTGCTACGGTGGCAAACATAGGGGACCAAAAGTGCATTTAAACCTATATTTTTCGGGTTAAATCGGTTTTTGATCCCTATAAATATATCAAATTTTATTTTTAGTCCCTATCAAAATTTCATTTCAAAATATCCTTAAGTATGCATGATTTGCCTTATAAACAAGTTCAAAAAATGCTAATAAAAAATATTCAAATGAACATTATTTGAAGAAAATTTATAGAGGGACTAAAAACAAAATTTGAGGACTAAAAATTTATTTAATCTCTTTTTTAGAATTTCCTAAGAAAATTTAATTCATACTGCATAACTTGTAATTACAATTTTTTTCGAAACATTTTAATATTATCAAAATTATTTACTATAAAAAATTAATTGAATTTATTAAAAGAATAAAATATTGAAAAAAATTACTTAAAATAATCAAGTGCAAAAGATGGAGAAGAAGAATCTCCACTAGATTGACACACCCCTGCCACTAACTAAGAAAAGCAACACCTCATAGAAAAATATTATTCATAATTTTAAAATAGTAAAATTGCTAACTTACTTCCAAAGTGGATGCCATGTCAAATAAAATGTCCATACGACATGGCCCCGATCACCATTTTGTTTGCACTTATGTCAACAGATTTTTGAAGGCAAAGTATGCTTCTCTTCTCCTCAATTACTATGGGTGGTGGCTTATTCCGTTTATCATTTTAGGCATAGGCTAAAAGTTTCTTTTCTGTTTTTTTTTCTCTGTACAGGTCACTACAGTAATTACTGTTTGACTTTGGTGTCATTTCCTTAGTACGTCTTGTGCTAGGAAGGATCCTTTTGTGTTGGTAATATAATGGCTAAATTACATTTTTGGTCCCTTAACTATTTAGATAGCATTGCTTTGGTCCCTTAATTAAAATTCGATTTATTTTGGTCCCTTAACTTCTCTCTGTTGCACATTTTGATCCTTTCCGTTAGTTTTAATTCAAAAACGTTAGGTTTTCTTTATCTTTTCTCGTGTTTTTCATCTTCATATCATCTCCATCAACCTTCAACAACAAGAATCCCAGAAAAATTCCATAAGAAAATGGTTGGGAACTAATATTGCAAGTGAATGAAATACAGAGGACTAAAATATCTATTAAAATTAAATAAAACGATAAATTTAAAATGTTTTAATTTTATAGGGACTAAAAATATATCTAACCTAAAAGAAATAGTATAAGTCATTCACTTCTATGAATAAAATTCAACAAAATTCTTTTGTTGAATCACAATTGTAACTAATCTAAAACATTCTTGAAAGTATACTCTCAATTTTGGTACTTCAAAAATATATTAGAGTGGAATAGAAATATTGATAAGAAAAAAGAGTACAAAAATTTGGGAGACCAAGCTAAACTGCCTGAGAGTCACATTCATTCCATAAACTGCCTGAGTCACATTCAATCCATCAAATGCCTTACAAGCATTCTTCGAAGCCACAGTTGAAAGCTTTTTAGTATGGATATCCCCACTACATAGAAAGTTCTTGACATATTTCTCCAATTCATATAGCAAGGCACTAGCCAAGAGTATAAATGAAAGAAATGAACCAACATTCTACTAATGACAACATTAACAAGCTCTACTCTCTCCATAATGGTAAGCATGCTACTTTTTCAAGTAGCCAGTTTACACTTAATTCTATCAATAATGGCTAAATGAAAGGTAAACAACCTTGTGTAAAACCAGGCAGAAAGGCTAACATATTTAACCTGAAATGAGAAAGAGAGCCCGAAAGGTAAGCATATGCTTATGAATTATACTATGATCAAAGGAGTAGATATTATAAAAGTGTAGTTCTTTAACAACTCAACCATGAATATTCATAAATTACAATCCTACAAACATGATTGATACTCCCTCCATTTCAAAATGAATGTCGTATTAGCCAAAAACATTTGTTTCAAAATGAATGTCACTTTCAGTTTCCAATGCAATAATAACTTTTTCTTATCAATTGTACCTTCCAAAGTATTATTTTTTCTTTAATGAAAAACAAACTAATAGTTGATTAGGATAATTTGGTAAAATAACATCTCTCTTTCTTTTTATTAATGTATTTCTTAATATGTGTGTACAAACATTAAACGACATTCATTTTGAAACGTAGGGAGTATTAATTATGTGAAATGCCCTCAAGGCACTTGTTAAGAAGTTCAAAGAAGAAACTTTATCTTGAAAATGTTGCATTCAATGCATTGAAACTTTAAAATGTAACTTTTTTTTACATAAAACTTATCATTTATTTCTATTCTTGAATCTTTAACTAGTGCCTTAAGGACACTTTTTAGCAAGACCCATTAATTATTAGTTCTTCGAGATGCCAGAAATGTATGTGAGATTCAAGATTATTTTTTAAAAAAGCATAATTTGGGGAAAGGAGAAATTTTATTAAGGATTAAATAAGTTTTTTGTCCCTATAAATATTGCGAATTTTGATTTTAGTCCCTAAAAAATTAAACTTAATGTTTTTATCCTCACAAAATTTTTTATTTTGTTTTTTGGTCCCTAATGGATATAATTTTGACATGTTTTTGACATTTTTTTAATATAATATGAATATATAGAGGTTGAGCATAATGAACAAACATAAAATTGATACAATTTGAACATAAAAAAGTTATAATTTTGACATTCAAATGAACATAAATTGGTCATTAATGACCAAAAACAAAATAATTTTTTTTATGAGGATGAAAACATTCGGTTTAATTTTTTAGAGACTAAAATCAAAATTCGCTATATTTATAGGAACGAAAAACTTATTTAACCCTTTTATTAATGATAGCGGCACTAATGGTCAAATTACAATTGTTCTTTAGATTTCAAAGTCAAACTCTGACCGCTGAACTAACATCTCTTAAACAATGTTCAAAATGTTACGGTGATTGATTATACATGGATGCTTGAATATTAATGGTCATTTTTCATGAATGCTTGACTCATATACGTGAAATTTAAAAAATGATTGTTTCTTCCTATTTTTTACCTCCTATTTTTTTGTGTAGACATAAAGTTAATTTAGAAAAATGATCTAGAGATTTTTATGATTGCTGACATATGAATTAACGTTCTAAGCATTACATCACGAATGTTTTAATACTAATTTTATTTAACGTTCTAAGCATTACATCACGAATGTTTTAATACTAATTTTTTTTACTTCTTTAGGAATAATATTACAAAAATATTCATAAACAACTATCAATAAAAAAATATTATTTGGGCAGTCCTACATAGATGATCCTTGAATGTAGGTTTTCTTCCTATGCAATTTTTATGACTATCACATCTTTCTCATGTCTGAATCGAACCTAATTTTTTACAACAGCTTTGAAAAAATATCTCTTTATATTGCTTATAAGACACATAAATCCCCTTTGAATAAGCATATGATATAAATTAGGAAAAGATTATCAAGATGGGAAGTGGCATTTTTAGTCTAGTATGCGCTTAACATAAAGATAACCTCATATTTAAGCAATTAATCTTCACATTTAAGCAATAAATCTTCAGAAGTCGATTATATATACACACACAAACACACTATCTGCCAATTTGGGTTAAATAATGGTCCAAGATTTTGTTGAAAAGAAATTATCAAAGAGTTAGCTTAACTATAAAATAATGATTCGATTGATAACGACAAAGAGTTATGTTCGAACGACTAAATTAACTTTGCGAATTGCGATAAAGCATTCATAATCCTCTCTTAATTAAAATTAGAGTAATTTTTTTTTTTAAAAGACTTCTCCAAAAACAATACCACTCTCATTTTTCATTTCCATTCTTTAGGGCCATTAGATCATCATGTAGTTTCCTCTTTCCCGCAATCAAACAAGGGGAATACACATTGACGAGGTAAAATACTCCACCAATCTTTTCCACACAAAAATGTTGAAAACTATCTCTAATTATCTTTTTTTAAACAACAAAATTTATTAATAATCATATCTTTGTACAAGACAAACATAGATCGGCGAGACAAAAACTACATAGTAAATGACGCCGAATTTAGGGTGGAACATCCAAAAGAAAATTCATACGCAGTACATCGTAGACACCAACAAAAACACGACTCCATTGAGGCCTACCACCAACGCCAATAAAAAACAAACCTCCAAACTCAAACCCAAAACCAACACCAAAATTGGGCTAAACCCCTGCAAATTAAACCACCATCACAAATGACTACATAAACAAAATTAAAACACCTATTGTCCACTACTCACACCAAACCCCTCCAAAAACCAACAAACTTGGCAAAACTCTGCCAACAACACCTCGTCTTTTCATCACCACAACTGAACCCAATTAAACACCCAAAAATGAGTTATTCCACCACTTATTCAAATTCCACCTTCAATCAACATTCGGCCGACCGAAAAAGACACCAAAACAAGACTAAAAAACTCGAGTCAAAAATACTAACTCCCGATCCGCCTTAAATTTATCTCAATCTACCTTAAACTTAACTTTAGCCGGTTCATCTTCCCAAATAATAGTCATGCCACATGACATGCTTTGAGAAGGCTCGACATACCAATTGGGATTTTTATTCCCCCATAAATTCACAATCTCACAATCTTCAATCTTCAATCATCTCTCTCTTTGTTTCTTGTACTTGCCTCAAATGTATTTGTTACAATAAGTTTGGAGAGTTTCTTTATGATATAAACAAGATGAGACAAATATCAATAGTGATATTTAAACAATCATTTGTGATAACTTCATATATATATATATATATATATATATATATATATATATATATATATATAATATGAGAATGAGAGAGAGTTGTCAAAAAAATTATTACAAAATAATTATACAAATATCATTTCTCGACTACTGTATATACTCCGTCCGTCTCACAATAATAGTTTCTTTATCAATTTTTCTTTTTCTCAAAATGATTGTCACTTTAGAATATCAATGCAACATTTATTTTATTTTTTTTCCATTATTATACCTTTATTTATTGAACTTCATCCAACTTAACTACTCTACTAACTACAATTAATAAGGGTGTTTTAGTAAATGATACTAAGTTTACCATCAAAATCAACACAATTAATCATTTCTTTAATAATCGTGCATAGGGCTGGCAATGAACCGAACCAACTCGAAAAATACTTGATACTCGATTCAATAATTGATTCGTTGAACTTGGTACATGAACCAAATGAGTCGAACTTGAGTTGAAAATTAAGTTTGTTAAATAAATAAGTTGAACTTGAGCTGGGTATAGTTCGACTCGTTTGGTTCATGAACCAACTCGATATATATGTATGTGTGTGTATTAATTATGTACTTTTTTCATAGGTATTATTACTAATTTGATTAAAAATCAACAATAATTGTAATAATAGAGGAAGGACAAAAGTTTAATATAACCTTTTAAAGGCTTTTAAATAAACATGTACACAAAATAGTCCCACATCGGCGAGTTTTGAAAATATTAAGAGGATGAGTATATATATAAGTGCGTCACATGAGGAATACAATGTAGTATACACAGACTGGCTACAGTAGCGTGCTACCGCTACTGCCTTTCTACCTAGTGGTCTTGACACTTCAGAACAACATCCTTCATAATTCCTTCATAGTTTTATTTAAATTAATAGTTTTTTTTTTTTGAAAGGTCAAAGACATATATTATATATTGTTTGAAAAAAAATATGTTTTGAAACATGTAATTCGAGCAAATGAGTTGAACCTAACGAGCCGAAATGAGTTGAACCTAACGAACCGAACCGAGTTATTCGTGAACTTTAAACGAGTTGAACTCGAGTTAAAAAAAGGTTTGTTTCGAACTCGAGTTGAATTTCTAGCCGAACCAATTCTTATCGAATCGAGTCAAGCTCAAACAGGTTCGACTCGACTCGACTCATTTCCAGCCCTAATCGTGCATAAACCTTAAACGACTATTATTTAGAAACGGGTGGAGTAGTCATTAGAAAACACACACTGAGACACGTGTGGGAATGAGTATTTTGATAAAAAAAACAATTAATACAACTAAAAATTTAAAAGAAATTTATAAGAAGAGACAGAAAAAACTTAAAAGATTTTATACTTAGATATGGATGTAATCATAATCACTAGAGCGGTATATATATATATTATGATTGGAATTTCAAAAGAATTTTTTTGAAAGATTAATATTTGTAGAACTATTTTTGTGACAACTATTAAGACAACCATTTCTTCCTTTTATGGTTGGAAGAAAAACAATAGAGAGAAAAGGATAACTCACTTGAGTTTGTCTAGTGGTATTAACTTAAGATCTGGGAGTGTGCTTCTTCTCAAGGTTTAAGTGGACTGATTTAGCTTCTACAAAAAAAAAAAAAC
>Ga0228710_1011263_pt1 | contig 11610 bp, 7 predicted proteins | sample MedpolnodulmetaG_FD_177995 | JGI IMG/M metagenome (GOLD analysis project Ga0228710, IMG submission 177995) | Root nodule microbial communities from Medicago polymorpha collected in Santa Monica, California, United States - pink nodules | ecosystem: Host-associated > Plants > Roots > Nodule... | reverse complement strand
AAAAAAACACGTGGCACCTCCCTTAGGGTGTCGTGTCAGCGTAAACCGAGTCAAAATTGGTCTTGGGGGCCAAAATTGCCACATGTGCAAAACTTAGGGACAGTTTTGTTGTTTTTTTCTTAGGGGACCAAAATCACAACTTTAAAAAAGTTAAGAGGTTAAAACTGCTATTAAGCCTTGTAATTTTGATACACATCATGATAACAATAACAATGGATTACACATGGAGAGACTAAAATAACGGTTTATCCCATTATTAATACTATTTGATAGTCCTACATTGCCCATGTTGAGGGGCAATATGAAAGCAGGAGATATGGGGAATCACGTGGCAATTGTAGGGTGGGTTGTGAGTAATATGAGGTGGTGAGGGATGAGAGTTTATGAGAGATGTCCATCTTTATCAGACAATGAGTGTCCTTTGTATTTATCTTGGAAAGGAGATCTTACCAAATCATGTTTGCCTGTGTTTGTTTCATTGGATAGATAACATGAATCCAGAAAAAAAATTCTTGTCTTTTTTTGAAATATATGTCGACCTCATTTTATTCTTTTTTTCTAATTTTGTTGTTTCAAAGTTGCTTGTACAAGATTTTGATTTTTTTTTTATAAAAATAGTATGATGTTTTTGTTAGATATTTTAATGTTAAGTATATGTTAATATAATTTTGATAAGTATCTCATTTTTTAATCTATTCTGTAATATACCAAACATTATGATTAAATTATTTTTAATAATCGACTCAGAATGGCTTTTATATTTTTTAAAGAGTGCTTCTACATGCTTCCTTTAGAAAAGAGCAAAGCTTGACCCTCATGTGCACTAGATGGCCAAGGTCAGAGTCATATTTTTTATTTAAATAAGAAATTTAAATAAAAGAAAAACTATAAAAATCACGAGCTAAGAACCGAGCGAGTTTAACTCAGTTGATAGGGATAATGTATAATATATGTAAGGTTTGAGGTTCGAATCTCGGACACCACAAAAAAAAAAAAAAAAAAAGTCAAGTTGTCATGAAGTAATTTTTCATTTTATGTTTTGAAATTTTTAAAAATTAAAATCAATTTTAATGTTGAGTTTTCAAAGTTTTTAAAAATTAAAATAAATTACAGTCGAGTTTAGCTTTACAAATAAATTTAAAAGAAAATATTTAAAATACATAATATATTGTTTATTTAGTAGTAATTTTAATAACCACATATGAAAGTGGTGATCGTCGGCAAACGTTTGTCGGAGTGGTGGTTGGTGATGGTCGTAGTGATGATCAGAATAGTAGTTGACAAAGGTCATATCTTAATCTTAATAAATACAAATGCAATGAAGTCCTGCACCCAAGCCTTAACACCCTAAGCTAACCCTAATTTTTTTTATTGAAATGTCAATGACGCCAAAACTCTATAGTATCTCAAAATGACAACCCTACCTTTCTTTGTTCTTCAGCAAAAAGACCTTGTCATGTACCCTTGGCGCCTAAAATGCATCCCAAGTGCCAAGTGTAATGCATGTAACAAGCCAAGTGTCACGACTCATGAGAAATACATGCAACAAACCAAATGTCAAGAGGAATACGTGCAACAAGCCAAATATCAAGAGGAATACATGCAACAAACCAAGTGTCACCATGCGATAAACCAAGTGTCATGACTCATGAGAAATACATACAACAAGTCAAGTTTCAAGAAGAATACATGCATCAACTAAGTGTTAGCCATGCAATAACTCAAATGTCATGAGGAATGCATGCAACAACACGATTGTTATCCATGAAGTAAACCAAGTGTCAAGAGGATTACATGCAACAAGTCAATGTTATTCATGCAATAAAACATATCTTTCTTCATGAACTCACAAAAACCTCAATTCTCTATCATCTCATTTTTTTTCTTCTTCTGAAAAGAGCATCTATATTCTTCTCTCATCAGTCACCACTCTCTCTCTTTATTATGGATCCTCTCTGCTCTCGTCTTCTGTGCTCACTCTCTGCAAATCCTGTGACATTTGAATCATGCATCTTTACTTCGGCTTCTTCAATCTGTAAATTCTTCTACGACTCTATCAACACCTGGATTCACACTATTAATGGGCCCACCTCCATGATCCCTTGCTCTGACGTCAAACCTTTTGTTGTCGGCAATCACAACTCGTTGTAAAGTCAATAACATGTGGCTTGAAATCGATCTTCTCCTTCCATCTTATGGAATGATTATAGATGTATATGGTTTCCTTCTAAAGAGTTAATGTTTTGATTATCTATTCGTTAATTTTTTTTTTTATATTGCTTATTTATTTCTTTGCAGATTTGTGAAATTCTAAACGGTGAACATATATTTTTGTTTAAATTTAAGTAATAAATCTCATATGGAATGAAACTATTTTTATGTAACCGCTTCTCAAATAATGTTATATATTTTTATCTTCTCAAATATAAGTCATAATTTTATATACTTTTTGTTTAAATTCAAGTATGTAAACTCACTTTTGTATTCGTTATATATTTTTGTCTCTCAAGATCCGTAGGGAGGGAATATACACACAAGTGTGTTTTTCATATCTTATTTTAACCAAATAGGGATATTTATTAAATCAAAAGTTATATTTTTTATGCATCATAGAATTATCTCATTTGTGTTCTGTGAGGCTTAATTTATTTGGTAAGAGACAATGCATGATACATGTAAAGGTCGGGATTCAAACTTCGAACAACTTACTTATTCATTTTAAACGTGAATTTTTAGCCACATGACTTTTTAAAAAAAAAAAAAAAAAAAAAAAGAATTGTCTCATTTGTGTATAATGTAAGTCGAGAAATACTTAGATGCAAGGTTTTACAACTTGAGAGTTTACTTCAACTTGTTTTATCTATGTAAACTTGAATCGTAAACTCGTACGAGTTTATCCAAAATTAAAATTATATAAAATTTATTATACACATAACATATGTAAGCTTATATAATAATGCAAATAAGTCAATAGATAAAAATATGACTAAATTATAAAGACAAAGTATGGGACAAAGTATGGGCAGCACTTAGGTGACATTGTGGTTGGTGAGATTTGTGACATTGTAGTTGACCAATGTCACCAACCACAATGTCATCTAACTATTATCACCCCGACAAAGTATATATAACAACCATAATAAAGAGTTATGTTCAACTTAGTATCAAAATACAAAATTAACTTACAAAATCATAAGTTTTATAAGACTCTAAAATTAAACAAGAATCATAAATTTCATAAATTTTATTTGAGGTTGTGTCTATGCAAGATTCGTTCATGTAAGACTTATAGTTCATCATAAAATTAAACAAGACTCATACATATAATGTTTTGAAATTATGCTGTAAAAAAAAAAGTTTTGAAATTATGAATAAATTGCTCAAAATCTAATGTAATAATCATGTGTGTAAAATTGCATGGTGCCGTGGTTGTCTTTCCTTAATTAATTGAAAAGTGATGCAGCCATAAACAAACAGAATCAGAAAATTCTAATATGGTCACAAGACCAAACATATAGTGTTTAATCACATACATAAACAAATGTTTTTTTAATGATAAAAATAAACTGAATTTTAATATATGAGTGTATCCAAAGACTATTTATTTGGTCATGTGACCATGGAATAATAGCTAAACTAAATTTGATACCCAACTTGAGCTTTGAAATCACTTTCCATTTCACTGTCTGTGACTAGACAAGTCGTCCAGCTAGCACTAGAGGGGGGCCGTATTCATATGTAGGAGCCCAGTTGTGTGGGACCATATTTTAATGCATATTTTAGAACTTAGATGATTCTTGAAGAAACTTCATGCAATGTTACTTACTCCCAAAAAATGGTCCTGCAATGAATTATGGCCTCTACATTTCATATAAGATATGGATTAGTAATGTGAAAATAAAGGAGTATGAGTATCTGCATGAGTGTTTTTCTTTGAACTCAGGGCATGAGTTAAGTGGTTGATTTTTATTTTTTTTAAAAAAAATCAAATTTTAAGATACGTATTGTGTATTCTTTAAGTTGTTCCATTTTTTAGATTGGGCTTTTAATTTTTTTTAATTAAAAATTTTAAATTGATCTTTCATGTCCCTTTATACCCACGCCACAAAGTTACTGTTTATTTTAAAAATTCCACTAAAAAAATATATATTTGGTCGAAACAAGTTTGATATAGATTAAATGAAGGTGGCATGACTCTCTCAAAAAAAATATGAAGGTGGCATGACTATTTTGTTTTTAGAGGAGCGATAATATCACTTGTGAATATACTTAATCTTATCTCAAATATAATCAGTAACGAGAATCATATCAAATAGTTTCAAATATAAGTAAATTTTAATTAACTCTATTATATTTAATGTTATTATACCTAAAATATCCTTAAATTATGTAACATTTAAAAGATCAATCTGAAAAAATGGACAAACATAAAAGATAGGGTACGCAATTTTCCAATTAGAATTTTAAATTGAATTGTACCAAAAATAAATATATTAAAATTATGAGTAAATTACACTCCCCTCCCCTAAGAGAAGTTTGAATTACACTCTCCTCCCCTCTTATGTTAAAATATACACCCACCTCCTTTAAAAAGTAAAATTTATACTCCTCTACCCTATCAGATGCTTGAATTACAACTCTCTCCCTTGATAATTAAATATGCACTACACTTTAATCTATTTTAACATAAATAAATATTTTTATAATATATAATAATTTTGAATCACTATTTAAAAAATAAATAAATCCGTTTCTTTATTATTTAAATGTCAATGATAATTAAATTTAAATATTTTGTTATTAATTTTATAATTTAGAGTATAAAATTCACTTTTAAATAACCATACTTAATCGACTTTAGTAATTTCTCACATATTTTAATTTTATCTGAGGTTGTTTCATGTTTTATAATAGATTAAAAATAACAAAAATTATGTATTCAAAATTTGATTATATTAAAATGGACTCACAATACTACTTTTATTTGAAGTGTGTTTGATTAATTTTTTTGCTAGATTATTAGAAATAAAAAAATAATATTGAGGGACTTAAACGCAGATTTTAACACAAGAGGGGAGGAGAATGTAATTCAAACATCTTTTAAGGAAGGTGATTGTAATTTACTTTAAAATTATATGTGATTTCTTTTTTTATTGTCTGTTAACAAAAATCAATTCAATGTGATTTGATAAACCATTTTATTATTTTACTCATTCATAATTTATGTGAAACTGTTTTACTTGATATATAAAAAAATATGATATTATAAAATGGTGTTATCATATTTTTTTTATCATGTCCGCATCAAACAAGTAGTATCATGTCTATATCATATCATATTATATCCTTATCATGCTTTATATTTTATGGTGTCTTTATCATATCTTGCGCATCAAACAACTCCTTAATCACTCACACTTGAAACCAATTGAATACTCCAAATTTTTTTCACTTGAATTTGTTTTGAAATTCTATCATAAACTCGTCAGAATTATTCAATCATACTCCCTCCGTTTTAAAATAAGTATCGTTTTAGTAAAAAAAAATTGTTTCAGAATGAATGTCACTTGCACTTTTCAATGTAGAATTACTCCCTCCGTCCCAAATTATAAACAAAAAAAAATTCATTTTCTTTGTCCCAAATTATAAGCAAAAAAGACCAACTTTTATCATATTTAATTATATTGTTTCAAAAAATTATCTTTTCCAAAGGAAAATTAAATGCAAAGTGCATTCAATTTGCTATCTCTTTCATTTTTTCAATAATCAATAACCAATAAAATTTATTTTTATATCTTCCTATAAAACTTATTTTAAGGATAACAAAAGAAACTATGTTGCAAACTACTGTGTTTTACTTTTCTTAATAAGCGTGATTTTTTTTTTTTTGCTTATAGTATGGGATGGAGGGAGTATTATTTTACTTCCAATTGTACCTCTAATTAATTGAGTGCACATTACTTTCAAAAACTTATAACAACAATAAATAAGGTTAGTTTAGTAAAATTGTCATGTCTTTTGACATTATTATTACATTTCTTGATTTGTGTGTAAAAACCTTAAACGACGCTCATTTTAAAACGGGGAAGTATATATTTTTTAACAATAATATAAAGGCGGGAAGTAAATCAAGGAAATTATTAGTCCTACCCAATACCTATTTCTATACCCCCGACTTTTTTTTTCATATCAAACAAAATACCATTTCTTATTTTCTTTAACCATTACACACCCACCTTTCCATCTTTAATTTTTTTTTAGATATCGTCTATTTCACATTTATGATATGAACCAACTTTTTTAATTTCAAAGTAAAAAATAAAAAGTTAAAGTTGAGAAAAGGTATACCACACATTTACATTTGTTTTTAGTAAGAGTACTTTTGTCAAATACAGAATGTAGGTGCATGAGTTATGAGTACAACTATGGGATTATGAATGATAACTCATACTTAAATCTATCTCAATTCCGTAAGAGCATTCACATTAATACCATCTATAGGAGTGGTATAAATTGACCTCAATCAATAAAATATATTACTTTATACTTTTTAATTATTCAAACTACTCAACTTCCTTTAAAATTTTAAAATGGTCCCGCTTTGTAAATATGTTATAATTTGTTTTTTAATCCAACAAAAGCACAAAAGTTATGTAGTTGTGCAGAGGAACGATGACAAAAATAAAACCAACTCCAATTCATAAATATTCACGAAACTCTAACACAATATCCTAGATTTTGGCGAAGACATGATTGTAAATAACCGATATTTATGCTCTAAGAACCTTGTGGATATGCTAGTATAAAATATTATATTATAGTAATCTTTGAACTAATTCAAATTGTTTTAGTTTACCTTTAATTATTATTCAAATTATGCTTGCTTGATTAACCTAGTGGCCAACAAATACACTAATAAGATTAGAGGGGAAAGACAAAGTGGAGTTGTTGTCAATAATAAATTGGTTCAAGTGATAAGAGATTTTAATCAAACAATTGGTCATGAGTTTGATCTCTGTGACTGCGTATTGAGAAAGTTAGGATGGAATAAAAAAAATTACCTTGTGTGTCTAAGAAATTTCTTAGACAAAAACTAATCAATATTATAATGGAGTTGTTGTCAATAATAAATTGGTTCAAGTGATAAGAGATTTTAACCAAACAATTGGTCATGAATTTGATCTTTGTGAATGAGTGTCGAGAAAATTAGGATGGAATGAAAAAATTCACCTTGTATGTCCAACAAATTTCTCAGACAAAAATTAATCAATATTATAACGTGCTGGAAAATCCGTACTTATAAAATGGTAAAAGAAAAACGGGGAAGGGAATGTTGCATTATAGGTTTGAACCCACACTCATGTTCTAGTAGTGTTAATCAATGCGCCGTAATATGTTGGACCAATTAATTTATTTGTTATTGATAAATTTAAGTAGTTTTCACATGTTACCAAATAATAATCTCTCCAATTAGCCAAATCTACTTAAGATGTTGAGCTATCTCAACATATATACTTGTGCATGCATTTTAGTTAGGGATTAGATCATCCAATATAATGATTGATATCTACTTTTGTGTCACATTATATTGGTTAATTTTTAGATTTTTTTAAGTAGATAGACGAAATGACAAATAACTATTAAAACGCACACACAAAAGTGGAGAGGTCGAAATTCAAACTCTGGTCATGCATAACAATTTTGCATTTTTGCTAGTTGATTTTGAATATCAAAAATTGAAAATCGTATAAAATTACAATTAAAACACGTGTTGGTTTGATTAGAAAGGAGTGGAAAAAAAAATATAACAATCACAACCGTATACAATTTTTCTGAAATGTCAAAATAACTATTGTGTTAAGTTATATGTTTAATGTTTTGAAACAAGTTATCTGTTTAACTGTTGTTTGCTAAATGTGATTACATTCCTTTTTTGGTAGAAAATTGTGATTACATTTCTGTCATTGATATTATAATAAGAATCATAATTTTAATTTGCCATTTGTTTTTGACACAAAATGGTGTTGACAATCAGTACGATTTGAGTTTTCATTCTCACTGTACAAACTGTGACACATGATATGTACCTGCAATTCAGTTTACTATGATGATTATTTGGTAGTAGTTTTACCGTGTTTATCAAATAAATATGTTTATCAAGAGTGATGTTTTTCTAATATTTTAATTCAAGATAATGCCTAAGAAACGCACTTTACACTCTCAATGCACCTCCTTTAATATACATTTTTGGTCCATATATATAGTACATAAAATATATCATCTTAACTTTAATCCATATAAAGTTGTTGATTTAGTCACCAATATTTTAGATTAAGAGTGAGATAGAGGGTAGAGAGTGATACTGAGATAGAGACATGGATAGAAAATTGAACGAGAGAATACAATTTGCAAGTATTTCACTATTTGTTATTGGTTTGTGTTTTTTAGTTCTCTCTATTTGTTTTAAACCTAGAAATATTTTTTTGGGGGAATCCTCGAAATAATTATTCAAAATGAAGTGGATCGTATGATTTCTTTATAGAAAAGAAAACTAAACATTTCATTAAATATAAAAGGGATTAATACAATGCAGAATGTCAAAATAAAGCAGAAAGCTGGCATTGTATATGACTCACCTTAGATTATGAACAACCATATTAGACTCATCCATATTTTAATCTATGAAACCGAAGGTGTTAACAAAAACTAAAATTTACTCTCAAGCAAATACTCAACCAAAGACACCTTAAAATTGCATAACTGTAACACCGTTCATAACAAAAAAACAAATCCATAATAATGGTAATTCCACACCTGGGAACAAAGCATGGTGCACACCGTGAATAAATGATTACACATAAACAATGTCTCCGTCCAACATATTCAAACAATAACACATCCCATACCATATGCAACTTATGCATAGTAAGTTGTTTATTTCAGGTCTACATTAATTCACACAGAAGAGCCGAACACCAACCAAATCACTGAAATGCAGATTAATTTTCAGAGCTGCAAGATGTCTCCTCCAGAGACGATTCTTCCTGTCGAAGTCTCTTCATTTCCTCATAGGCCCATTCAAGTCCTGGGCAGTAATGAAGTGGAGGATTAAATCTGCTATCGTTGATATCCGGTGGCAAGAATGCTCCATTCTCTACCAAGAATTTCACAGCATCCCTATTCCTCTCTTTAGCTGCAATGTGGAGCGGTGTCCCTGGTTTAAGGAGACAAAATCATGAATATAAAAATCAAAATTTTGAATGTAGACAGATAAATATGCTAGTATTGAAGTCTACATGGGAAGCATAAAAACTTACAGCCACAAGCGCCCTTAGTTCTGGCATCAATATTGGCACCACGCTCAAGCAGTTCATCCATCACTCCGAGGTGACCGCCTTCGGCGGCAAGGTGGAGAGGGGTCACGCCTTTAGATTTAGGGCCCCATGCAGTCACATTAACATCCATTCCTTCGTTGAGAAGCTTTTTTACCTGTTCAGAAACATTATAAATATAAGCAGATGCTTCCCTTACACTTCAAGTGTGATAAATTTCTACTCTTAAAGGAATAATAAATCATATATATTCCAACAGTTCATGAATCATCAACTAAACTAAGTAAGGAAAAAAGATTAAACACAACAGAAATTAGTAGCAAAAAGTTTGAATATTTTGTAAATACAGCAATTAAGGCATAAAGGGTGGTGACCAGTGCACAAGTTTTTAGCTCCCAACATGCACTGGGAAATTTGGGGCAAGTTGGTTGCAAGCATCAACAGTTGCATACAGTCTAACTCATACCCAATAATGGCTGTTTGTTTACACAATCAGAACTGTGCCAGCTGGTCTCATAAGACCAGCAATCGCTTCGGTTAATTGCAGTAACCATAACATCCCTTGCACCTTTTATAGGAGCTGTATAAAACATTTATACTTAAAAATCCGGTTACGTCTATGTGAACAAGACTGCGTAAATTCCTAACTAATTGCAACCATCTAAACATTTTCCCCAACATAGCACACTGTAAAATTGTCCTATGCAATGTTTGCCATACTGTCCTGCACCTCTTGAGTCCAAACTGCCGACCACAAATGTATGATTCAAATTCAACCTAGGAATAACCTTACCTTCTCGTTATATTCATCTATGTTTCCCCTGAGCAGAGCCCCTAAATTTTTGAGAATTCATATTGTACCTCATTTCATATATGTGATAAAACTAATTTCATATAGCTGAATTATGTAATAAAAAAGTTGAGAGCTATGCTACACGCCTAAATCTCATATTTATTAAACAATAAAATGCATCAGCTAATCTCATCTCCTACTGATAGTATATTATAGCAAAAAACCACCTTGTGAATATTATCTTCGGCTACCCTTTCGTAAAAGGATAAAAGACCCGACTCAATACTATGAGCAATAAATTTCATCTTAACGCGTCCTATATCTGGAGCTTAACCTATTGCAGATTTGCTAATAGACTGCTGATAATCACAATCAGCTTTTGGGTGTATTAGGATTCGGATGTCTGTTACTACAACTTTATAATCTACATCAATCAAAGTAATTTCTATATCTCAAATTCAATCAACCAATCAATCTAAGTAAAGCGCGCAAGTTTTTCCTTCTTGCACATTATCTTATCTTTGTGCACAAATCAAACTTGCCCAAAATAAAACATTCATCATATACATACAATCTCAAATTTTATCCCGAAAATTTAGTAATTAAACACAGTCAATTTGCATAAAAAATAAACAAAAGAAAAGAACTTACCAGCTTAATATCACCTTTCCTTGCATAAACATGAAGTGAGGTCCAACCTCTATCATCAGTATCAACACCAGGCCTCAACAACCTCCTTCTCGAAGGACTCTGTCGCAACGAAATTGGCCTCTCCTGAAGCATGTCTTATCTCACAGAAATCGCAGCAACTATGACAATAATAATATTCAAAATAATACAAATTAAAAAAAAAAAAAAAAAAAAGACCCAAACCCTAAATTCCCAAAGTGTATTGAATTGAATCTTCCGTTCAAACAAAAACCCTTAATAACAAACGCTGAATCTGAAAAAGAGTCTTTTTTTTACATGATATTGAAGAGAAAGGGTTTTGAAAATTAGAAGATAATAGGTTGTTTAACTGAGAGAATTAACGAGTCTGGCGGGAATGATTGGCCAAACAATAAGGTGCAAAGGGATTCAAGCCGGGACCAAAAACGCGAAGATTGTGAACAACGAAGATTGGATTCATTATAATTGGTAATCGAATTAGGGTATAGGGGTTGTTAAAAGGAAGGGGGTGTGAAAATGAATCGGAATCAGATGAATCCTGGTTTCATTGGAACGGAGGAGAGAGATATTGCAGAGTGGAAGGGAAGGGGATGAGTAAAGAGATTTGAGGAGGAATATGAAACCCTAGGAGGAGGAGGAGAAGAAGATGTAAATTATGTTTGTTTCCGATTGTGTGTTTCACTAATCATTCCTTAATATATCTCATTTATCTTTTCAAATATTAAATTTAATTATTCCTTTTTTATTCATCAAATTCAAATCTTTTTGTTACACAAATATTGGTCAAATCTTTTTTTTTTTTGAAGGATTAGGGTG
>Ga0228710_1011262_pt1 | contig 11611 bp, 7 predicted proteins | sample MedpolnodulmetaG_FD_177995 | JGI IMG/M metagenome (GOLD analysis project Ga0228710, IMG submission 177995) | Root nodule microbial communities from Medicago polymorpha collected in Santa Monica, California, United States - pink nodules | ecosystem: Host-associated > Plants > Roots > Nodule... | reverse complement strand
CTATTTTATAAGCTATCCATGTTAATTTATGAAAACAGCTTATATAAAAATAATTTATACATAAACACTTATATAATAGACGTTTAATTAATTGGGTGAGCAGATTTTGGGTCTACGAAGCAACACATAGATGTAGTTGATAGAGAAAACTATGTGTACACTTACAGTGTATATGAAGGTATTGCTTTGTCAGATCAACCTCTAGAGAAGATAGTTTTTGAGTTGAAATTGGTTCCAACCCCAGAGGGAGGATGCATTGTGAAGTCAACAACCAAATACTGTACCAAAGGTGATGATATTCAACTAAATAAAGATTATTTGGAAGCTGGAATAGAGAGATTTGAAGGTTTCACAAAGGCTGTTGAGGGTTTCCTTTTGGCTAATCCTGATTACAACAAAGACAACAACCAATTCAGAATATGATCCATTGATCCCTTTGTCTTGCTTTGTATTCCAATAATAAAACATTTCAATTTGCATCGTCAGAATATTTTCTTTATCTTTTTATTTATTTATTTTCATACTCTTTCTCTTTTTTGCTTTCTAGCATGCAGACATAGGGTGTATGTTTCTTTGATTTTCTTTTTTGGATGTCTTATTTCTCTTTAGGGGTGTGCTTGGTTCGGAAGAGAAGTTGGAAAGAGAGAAATAGGTAAGAGAGTTTGTGAAGAGAGAAAAGGATGAAAAATATAGAAGATTTGATGTATTGTTTGGTATAAGATAAATAAGAGAGAAATAGAAGAGAAAGAAATGTTATTATTTTTAAAAAGACAAAAATATCCTTGGTAAGACGAACATTATAGACTTTTATGATTAATTAAAAAAAACCAATGGCATAATAGACTTTTTGTCTTCTTCCCTCTTTGTTCTCAATTTTGAAAAGAAACAAAAAAGGTATGGAGCCCACCATTTATTCTTTCTCTCTTCTCAATTTCTCTTCTTGCCAAACAAGAGAAATCTCCAACCTCTCTTCTCTCTCTCTTCTCTATCTCTCTCTCCCCTGCTTCTCTCATACCAAACAAAGGTGTATGTTGTTACTTTCTATTTTCCTTCACCTTCTGTTTCTATTTTTTCTTGAAATAAATAATTGCAACTTACTATTTTTTTTTTTGAAAGAATATCTGCGACTTACTATTAATGTTTCTCGTTTCAATTTTGAGGGTAAATAATGAAAATTACAATTATCAAAAATAATAATTTTATGAAATAATTTATCAAAAATGATAGTGAAAGTTATAAAACATTATGTTTTTTAAAAGGATAATAATTAATTGAACGAAAAATAATTACGGCGGATCTCAAGTTACTCTATTTGAGTAACTCATTATAAACCTTATCTTTTACCTGGTCAACTATTAAAATTAGCACAATCCCTAAAAAAAGAATTAATATTAGCACGAATCGAGTATAATATTTTAAGAGTTGCGTTTCCATTTTCTACTTAAACTCTTTTTTTTGAAATATTTTTAATCTTTTTTTAAATACACAATCTTTGTTACGACTCAGACTATTTACAACAAAAAAATTGGTGCACATTGTATACAAGTGTAGATGTAGTAAACCTCAAAATTTTGAGGTCAATTTTTAACAAAAACTTGAAAACCAAAATATGCAAATCATAAGCAAGCAAAAGGACAATGCCAAACCAATATGCCACTTGTAGGAACTGACATCACTAATATGAGCTCTCAAAATAAATATTTCTAGGACGTCACTCAATGATTACATAGAATCTCATAAAACAAGCCAAGATGTATCAAAAGAAATTCATAGGAAAATTCAAAAATTGATCAATAATAAATGCCTAAGCTGCAGTCTTCCTCAGCTTAGCAAGCTCTTGCCTAACAACGGCTGCCCTCTGCATAAGCCATAAAAATAAAGCATCAGAAACAATACTACTAATATAATTTGATCCTAAACAAGTCACTCAACCAATACTACTAATATCAGAAACAAGAAAAAGAATACGTGTGTAAATTGAAACAAACCTTGATCTTCGCCAACATGATCTTGAACCTATCAAAATCATTGAGGGCTGCCCTTCTCTTCTTGACAATCAGTTTTCTGCCCCATGAACTCTTCTCCCACTTGTTCTTAACATCTGTTTAAGAATAAAACAACTCATTAACGAAAGAATACAGCAGAAAAACTATGAAATTTTTCATAAAGTTGGTACCAACCAGCAGCCTCCATGGCTTTGATGAGATCCTTTTTCTTTGGAACTCTCTTAATATCGATCTTGATGTCAGTGAGTGAGAGCCTCTTGAAATTTATAGGGGACCTCTCCATATCAGGAGCATCAACAAGAGCCTGTCAACATATAGTACACAAATTCAATGATGGATCAAGAAAATTTTTGCTTGAGGGGACAAACTTAATTTGCCATAATAAAAAAGTTACATAGTTCTTAGCGAGTTAGTGTGTTTATGCAAGTATAAACAGTGCAGTACTATCTCAAACTTGGATGCAATGAAACCACAACATTCATTCAAGCACTATTCATGGGAAATGTTGAACATGACATTTATAGCGTTCAAAGGTTCAAACACGTGTTTGTTTACAAACTAATTCAAAGGGAATAAGAAACATGATGCTGTATCGATTCATATATTTGCAAAAGAATGAACTTGACACTAATTTCGGATCAACAAAAATGTGGGTGCAAGCCCCCAAAGTGCTTCCGTCCCTACACCAATTATGCTATGCAGTTTCAACATCAAACTTACAAAAAGCATGTCCAACTAATCAACAATGCTTTCTAAAAAAAAATAATCAACAATGCAGACAACTCAATCTTTCTAATGAAAATACAGGCTGTAGTTGGATAACGACTTAATTAGCAGCTTATAGCATAAGCTCTTGTCAAGATAGGCACTTATGTTATGTATAACCTAGGCACTTAGGTATAACCTATTTCAATAACCAAAACAAAAATAAAGTTAAATTGTTTTCGTATAAGAAATTAGTTGTTTTCATAAGTTATCTTGAAAAGCTTATGAAGAAAATAAGCTGAAAACAGCTTATGATTACCAAGTATTTATGCCAGGGTATAAGGCCTTAATATAACAAGATATCAATACCTAGACCACCAAATTTGCTCAAAACACCATTTAATGCAAAACACAGACACAAAACTCCTTGAAGTAGAACAAATCAAAACCAGAAGCTATAGGCAACCTAAATTCACCATTAAAAACTACCAGGTTTTTTTTCTGGCAATGAAAATCATGCCACCATTCTATCAACAAACCTAAAAGATGCAGACAACTCAATACTATTTGTAATCAAAATGCAAGGCTTATTTGGATAAACCACTTAATTAGCAGCTTATATCTTGAAGAGTTTATAAGCTATTTATATAACAGATGATAAATTAAAGATAAATTGTTTTCGTATTAACAATAAGCTGTTTTCATAAGTTATCTTCGAAAGTTTATGAAAATAAGGTTAAAACAGTCTAAGAATACCAAGTGTTTATGCCAATATCCCAATATATCGATACCTAGATTACCAAATTAGTTCAAAACACCACTTCATGGACATAAAACTCTTTAAAATAGAACAATAAAAACTGGTAGCTATAGAAAACTTAAAGTCGCAAACAAAAAACTACAACAGTTTTTTTTTCTGGTAATGAAAACCATGAAAACATTTTATCAACACTCAGATGAAAAAATTCATTTGTTTTTTGCTCCAAGTTTCTAAGACACCAAACCTACAAGATGCAGACAACTCGATTTTTATGATAAAAAAGCAGTGCCTATTTGGAAAAATGGCTTAATTTGCAGCTTATAACATATACAATTATCAACACAAGCAATTACGTATAAACTATTTCTATAACAAAAGATGAGGTAAAGTTAAGCTGTTTTCATATAAACAATAAGCTGTTTTCACAGGTTATATTGGAGAGCTTATTAGCATAAGCTGAAAAGAGCTAATGAATACCAAGCGTTTGTGCAAGGAGATAAGCCCTTAATATCACTACCTAGAACACCAAATTAGTTCAAAACTTAACTTAATGCAAAACATGGACACAAAACTCCTTAAAATAGAACAAAATAAAACCAGCAGCTATAAAAAAACTAAATTCATCAATCAAATTCTACCATAAATTTTTCTTACAATGTAAATCATGACAAAATTTAATCAATATCCAGATGAAAAAATTCAAACTTTTTTGTTTCAAGTTTCTAAGAGAAAAAAAACCTAAAAATTAGGTACAGATCTAATAAAAAAGCAGAGTAAAAAACAAAAGAAATGGAAATATAAATGTACATACTCTGGTTTGGTCAATGACATCAACGATGACAACTAGTCTACCGTAGTCTGGTCCGTAGTTGATCAAAGCAACCCTTCCAATCTCAACGAATCTCTTGAAAGGCTGCAAAAAAGTCAGGGAAAAATATTAGCAAATGACTGTTAATAGAACGAGAAAACTTAAAATATGAACAGAAAAAGGATGAGAAATTGAGCTCAGAGGACTCGCCATTTTGTTCTCTAGGGTTTCTGAGATTCAAGGTTGAAGCAGAGAGTGAAAGAAAGTGAGAGAGAGTAATTAGGGTTTTTGTTAGGGTGATATGTTGGGCTTAGAGTGACGGGTTATATAGAAGCCTGGTGGGTTAATTTCAAATATTTGAGCCCAATAAGAGTTAGTAATAGTTTTTATATTTTTTATTTTGTTTATTTGGGAAAATAGTTTTTATTTTTTATTTTCTAAAATTTGTGTTAATTTTTTTATTTTTTTTGATAGATAGATGAAATGGCAAAGTCATTATAAACTCACACACAAGTGGAGGTACCGGGGTTCGAACCCCGGTCATGGGGTCCGGCCTAACAATTTTGACATTTTGCCAATTGAGCCAAGATTTCTAGATTGTGTTAATTTAATTGTTAATAGTTAGAATATTGATAAAATTTGTGTTAATTTTCTTGAAATAGATTTTTATTTTAAAAATTTTAAGATTTTTTTTAAAATAATATGTATCAAACTGATGAAAAATTCTGATTATTTTGTTTTAAAAAGGAGTTCTTTTCAAACAAAAAATCAATGGCTACGCCACATATCAATGATGATCAAATTCAAAATGAGTTACAACATCTTGTTATTTTCATTTACAACTAACCACCTAATTAATCACATATTTTCTTTCTTAACCATAGTTATGCAATTTTGAAGGATGACTATCTCATTGGTTGAGTTAAAAAAAAGTAGGCTTAATACATCATTTGATCCCTTAACTTATTTTATGATTTCAATTTGTTCCCCTAACTATAAAGTATATCAATTTGGTACCATAAATCTTATTCCGTTTACTATTTTGGTCCTCTCCTTAGTATTTTGCAAAATCTGTTAACTCATTTTCACGTGTCATTTAAGATTGATGATCAACGGTTGGATTTTAAAAGCACACATGACATACCGTGCACTAACTTCTATTGTCATCTTCTTCGTATAATCTTCGTAAAAAGAATCCAACTTTTTTTTTAAATTAAATTTTTTTCCTATCAAAAATTTGTCATTTCAACTTCATAAAAAACCATATAATCAAATCCTTAAATCTGGAATAAACACCACCACCATCATCTAACTCACAATCAAACTCATTTATCAAATTCATGAAAATCTATAGAAATCTTTTCCTTCTTCTTCATTGAACCCTTCACAGAAGCAACACAACAAACTAATCCAAATCACTACAAGCAACACAACAAAACAACAACACAACTATCATCAAATTAAAATTAACAAAAGTCAGAAGTTTAATCTCATGGAAGAAGAGGGTTTTCATAAGGTTCGATTGAAGAATGAGAAAAGGGTTTAAATTTGACATACATATTGAGAAGGGTATTGATCAAAAACGTTTTTGGGTGATACCCATTTGAGAATATATGGTTATGACTTATGAACGTGTTTACCTTCTCTAACAGCTTTATGTGCCAAACAACACTTGATGATGATGGGTTCGTGATGAGTATATGGTTCAATTGAGAAAAGGGTTAGTGAGGTTCAATTCAATGTTTCAGATTTTTTGTGAGGTTAGGTTCTTAAATGTCAAGAATGCTTCACATTTTTTTGTTTAGGAACAACAATTTCTTCATCACCATCAGATTTTTTAGGGGTGTTTGGTGAATGTGCTATTGCTAGATTTTTCTTTTAATGTTTTTTTTTCCCCTTTTTCTGGGTATGAAATATGGAGTTCAAGAAGGAAGAGTGTGAAGATTGTTGGTAAACTTTAATTTTTAGGAAATTTTTTTAAAAAAATGGAGAGACAATAAGAATTATCATATGCTGTGAGTCCACGGTATGTCACATGTGCTTTTTAAATTCAACCGTTGATCACCAATCTTAAATGACACGTGGAAATAAATTAACAGATTTTGTAAAATACTAAGGGAGAGGACCAAAATGGTAAACGGCAAAAAATTGATGGGATCGAATTGAGACACTTTATAGTTAGGGGACCAAATTAAAAATAGAAAATAAATTAAGGGATCAAATGATGTATTAAGCCAAAAAAAGTATTAAAGGAGTTTAGGGTTCGAGTGTTAAAGATGCAAGGTTTGAATCCTGCCAAATGAAAAACACATTTTTTTTTTAATAACTTAAACCAGCTCATAAAAATTAGTGGAGAATTGAATATGGCATCTTGAAAAAGAAACGCCTTTCAAATTTGCAAGTCTACTCCACCAAAAACAACCAAGCGGGTTGGTGAAAATACGAACATAACAATTAACTTGGTAACATTTGTGATGCAGGAGGGTTTCTTAGTAATTTTATAATATTTATTATTTAGCCAAATCTTAGTAATTTTCTAGAACTTTCTATTATTATTTCGTTTTATTTTATTTCGACCCACGGGTTTGTTTTTTCTTTCACTATATAAGCAGAACTTATGTAGCCTAAGATGCACACTTTTTGATTCATTAATAATAATCGGGATTTTCTCTCAATTCTAGTGAATCCGGAACCCTATTCACACAAGTTTGTCGCTTGCGAACTTGTTCTTTTCTATCTTGCTAACCCTCGCTTCCGTACTGCGCGTCAGTTGTGTGTTAAATAACACATCTAAGAATATTTTGTCAACAAAAAAAAACACATCTAAGCATATACAAATGTTTTGATAGAAAAAAACACAAGGTTTGATCTAGGCAGCTCGTCAGATGATCAAACAGCTCACAGGGGCGTGCTGTTGTGCGACAAGACTGGTCGTGCCACGATTTTCACTCTTATGCAATCCCCTCTTCTATATTGAAACATGGTCAATGAATTGTCACTTTTTTTTTTTTTGCAGCTAATGAATTGTCTCATCGTCACGGTTGAACTTTGACTTTTGATGGATCTTTGATTTTGATTTTACATGTTGCCTTCAGTCTACGCACCTTCCTTAAAATAAGAAAGAATGAAAAATTTCTTTGCTTCCTCTCTAGTTACTGTTCGTTTTCCTATTACTCAATTTTTTTCAAGGTAAATGAAGACTTAAAATCTCAACCTTTGATGAAAAATCACATGCACGAGGTTGGTAAGGAACTATTGTTATTCTGAATTATGAAATATGAATCCAACAACATATCGTCATATCATAGTCTATAATAATGTTGGAAAATGGCCTTATTCTACCAATAGCCAACTATATGTGGGACCATACATTTGAATATTTAGCCTTATCGTTAAGAGACAAAATCACAGCCAGCAGCCACGATCATTGAAAGTCTTCAAATAAAAATAAAATTCAATGAACAATACTAACAATCAAACACATGTCCATTTAAGTCAATTTTCAATTGCATTCAAAATTCATTAAATTTTATCAAAGGGATCATTTCTAAGAAATTTCGTTTTAAGGGCTATTTGTTCTATAAAAGATCAAAGTCTCTCCCTCTTGGTCTATATCATTCACAACTTTGATCGTTATCATTCTACAATCTAACAAAAAAATCACTATGGGAGTCACAACCTTTACACATGAGTATTCTTCAACCGTTGCACCATCACGCATGTTCACAGCCTTGATCATAGACTCTAGAAATTTGATCCCAAAGCTCTTGCCCCAGTTTGTTAAAGATGTTAATATAATTGAAGGAGATGGAGGAGCTGGAAGCATTGAACAAGTCAACTTTAATGAAGGTAAGCACTTAGCAATCAAACATAAACCTCACTCGATCCAACGCATATTGAGGTCTAATATGTGAATAGACATTTTTAAAACTCATAATAGTTATGCGAATGGACATTTTTAAAACTAATAATAGTGTTTTAGTAAAATTACTAAATTTTTGTTTGAATTTTAATTTTTAGACATTTTAAATTACAAAATAAAATATTAAATTCATATAATCAATTTCATTTAATATTTCTTTTTCAATTGATAATAAAGTCAATTGATTTAATCTTTATTGATAAATATTAATTTTAATTTTGAAAATAATAGAGTATGTGTCTTTATAATTAAGTAAAATATTGATAAAATACTTTTCGATTGCTTTGGTGGCTTTACCATTAGGTCGACATCAAATAAACCGAAGAAGTTTATTTCTTGAATAACTTCTAATGTATTTCTATTATGATATGCAGGTAGCCCTTTCAAATATTTGAAACAAAAGATTGATGTGCTTGATAAGGAAAATTTGATTTGTAAATACACTATGATTGAAGGGGATCCATTAGGGGACAGGCTGGAATCAATTGCTTATGATGTGAAGTTTGAGGCTACAAATGATGGAGGTTGTCTATGTAAAATGGCAAGCAGTTACAAGACTATTGGAGATTTTGATGTTAAAGAAGAAGATGTAAAGGAAGGAAGGGAAAGTACCATTGGAATTTACAAAGTTGTGGAGTCATATCTGCTGGAGAATCCACAAGTCTATGCTTGATTTTTTATTTATTTATTATATGTCATGTATCATAGATCATATACAAATTACAAATCGATTCAAATTTGTAATATTTTTTATGCAATAGTCTATTCAAATTTGTAATGAGTGTGTGCAACCATAGGGACATTTGGAATGGTTGCTAAGAGTTGAATTCCTTAATAAGTTCTTATAGCATGTGAGGCCATAAATGGCTAGAGATTGGTGGTTTTGCAAATACATTTGTACAAGTTAGAAGCTATGTATTGGACATTTCAATATTTGAGCTTTTATATTTTATTATTTTGAGTTTTTATACCTTTTGATTTCCGACCATAATCGCCCAAAATGCCCTGTGATCGATGTTGGTCTTTTGCACACTCAAATTCTGAAGCAAAAATGCTCTTTAGACAGTACAAATAAAATGCTGGGAAAGTGAATATAAATGGGAGAATATGTAATAATATAAAATAGAGTCTGTGTAAAAATTGCATACTCTAATTACAAACACAGGCCAAACCATGTTCATTCAAGCAACTTCTACCCAAATCTTCTTTGGCAAAATAAGGTGCAAGATATTCATGGTTCATGAAATTGATCTATTCCATAATCTGATTTGTTTTACTATAACCGAACCTTATGAACTATAAATGGAGAGATTTCAAGCTAAAGTAAGGTATATACATGACTCTCTTTACCCTTCCAAAGATTCCTTTTTGTTTTTTCACATATCTTGCCTTTTACACATTCCTTACCCGTGTAAGGCATGTATAAATATATTCCATTTAAACATTCTTCATCCATAATCCAATTCCTAATTATAAAAATAACTTCTCTTGATTGTTCTAACTTTACAGATCCATGGTTTACGAGTCCCAGGTAAGGCCCTAAAACTCCATGCATATATGTTTTTTTTCTCCATCTTTTCTTTCTTTTGTGTGATTAATTACGATTTTGATGAATTTAAACATATTGCAAGCATCCCTTGTAAGAGTGGTCGATCCATCAAATGCAGACACCTCGAGTCACAACGATACAAGTCCGAGTCGATTGTAACGGATGTGCGCAGAAGATCAAGAAAGCACTCAATGGCATCAATGGTAGGTATATTAATTTTACAAGATTTTCCTTCTTAATGACACCAGCAACATCAAGCAACTATTTTGTGAACTTGTTGTTTTGCAGGTATACATGATCTTCTCGTTGACTTCGATCGACAAAGGCTAACAATTATTGGATGGGCAGATCCAGAAAATATTGTCAAAGCAATTAAGAAGAAGGCAAAGAAGAATGCCACCATTATTTGTTCCAATATTGAACTAACACCTTCATCTAAAGATTCTAAACCAACAAAACAAAAACCAAAAGAAAATCTTCCAGCTCCACAAGCTCAAGGAACCTCCTTTCCAAAACCAATGGTTGAGGCAACACCAACACCTACATGGCACAATGCAAGACAACACTGGCAAAACAATCTAGGAACTGAAAATGTAGAAAATGCTCACATGTTGCACAATTATCAGTCTAACCATGTTAACAGAATCGGTTTCGGGAACAACTATGTTGACCATAGAGACAGATCATACCATAATGACCCTGTACTTCTACAAGAGCCATCTCAAATCCAACCATTGAATGTCATACATAGTTATAATACTTACATACCATCATCTCATATCACTGAGTATGAATGTGTTAGATCACCATCATGGCACACACATTACAACTATATAGAACACTACAATGACAACAATGTAGATATAGCAGCCATGTTCAGCGATGACAATCCCAATGCATGTACCATAGTCTAGTATAGTGCCTTAGACATAGAGGAGAGAGACTTTGCATGAAAAGTAAAGGTCTAATTTGCTTTCCAATATCTTGATTCTGTAACACAGTATCATTCAAAATTTAGGTAGAAAATAAAAATACTTTTTAGTTTGCAAGAGACGTAAGAAGGGAAAACAAAAATAATATCCCTATCTTCTGTGCTGATTAACTTGTACTGTATGATTCCTTTCGTCAAAGCAAAAAAGTACTTCATATGTAAATATGCAATTTCCTGAATTTGGCAATACAGAAACATGCTCAGGTTGACACTAGATAGAAATAGAAGAATATATATGCCATTTCCTGAAATCCTTATCAAACACGAGGTTTTACATTCTCTGATGACTGGTGAGTTTGTATATCCAGTTACAGTAGTGTATGTAACTACAAGATATGCAAACTTTCATTGTACTTGCTAAATTACAACAAATATAAGAAATAAGCATATTTTCTGAAGTGTTTTACACCGCAAAAATAACTATCATTACAATTGGCCATGTTCAAGAAAGAGATCATACAGGTTCTTAGAAAGTATCTAATTGTTTATTTGACATGGAAAGTATCTAATTGTTTATTGGACACTAACAGATAATCAAAATAGATATAATTCAAAGGAAATGTCATGGATCCGAGTATTTAGATAAAGCAACGGAATAGGTGTTTACGAACTGACATGCAAGAATGCGTGCAACATGGATACCAGAGGGGAACTTTAATGATATTTTCATACACGCACTTACTTTGATCACACTCTCGTACTGGCTAAATAATGGGTGTATCTAGACAACTCGTTAGGCAAAGATCATTTTTTTTTTATCTAGAGGATACATTCTTGAGAATAGGAGTATTTTGAGCATGTCTTCAAACATATACCAATACATGTGAACTACAATATGCATTTCTATTAATCAGTAAAAATCTTCAATTA
>Ga0228710_1011261_pt1 | contig 11614 bp, 13 predicted proteins | sample MedpolnodulmetaG_FD_177995 | JGI IMG/M metagenome (GOLD analysis project Ga0228710, IMG submission 177995) | Root nodule microbial communities from Medicago polymorpha collected in Santa Monica, California, United States - pink nodules | ecosystem: Host-associated > Plants > Roots > Nodule... | reverse complement strand
GAGTGGTTGAATGCACCGCACTCGAAATGCGGCATGGGTGCAAGCCCATCGGGGGTTCGAATCCCCCCCTCTCCGCCATTTTACGACGCTAACCCCTTGAATTACCGGCAGAAATTGAGTCAAGCGAAGACGCTTTCCTAAGCCGGTTCCTAACTCACGATGCGCCGAGTGCTCAGGCCGATACTTGACTTGGTTGTATATCTCGCCAACGTTGCGACTCAGGCGAGGGAACATCCATGCAAGCGATTATCCAGGCGGGCAACACAGTTCCGCAGACGGCCAAAGAACTGGCTGAGAACGTACTATCTTGGGCAAAGCGGCATAACCTGTTCACAAAGGTCCCCCTTGAGGACGCTGTTGACCAGGAGGCTGGCGACCGATTTGTTGCGAACGGAGATGCCTTTCGTGCGCAAGCGGTTGAGGACATTCTCCGAAAGAAAGCGATCAACCTCGTCGGATTCAGCGAACCGCAAAAGAAGGTCGTAATCTTCACCAACGGGAAGGTGAGCAAGGCGGATGAGAAGATCCTCCCGTTCCATTCGGCTGGCTTCACGATTGAATACATTCAGGGCGGAATTGCGCAGGCTAAAGGGAGCCCGCCTCCTCCGGAGACGCCGAAGCCGTTCAATCTGCATCAAGGGCGCTATACCTGTGGCTCTTCCATCTTCCCCGCTCACTGTATCGGAGCCGGCACCTTCGGATTGATCGTCAGAGATCAGAACGGCGATCTTTTCGGCATGACGAACAATCACGTCGCCGGCGCATGCAACAATGCGATGCCGGGGTTGCCAATCCTAGCCCCTGGCCCGCTTGATGCGACCGAGGATGCCTGCGATCCATTCACAATTGGCCGTCATCACCGACTCCTTCCCATCAACGACGGCATTCCCGAGAACATAGCAATCGACGTCAACTGGGATGTGAGCATCTTCCGGCTATCTGATGCGTCCAGGGTAACCTCCATGCAAGGCACAGCTTTCGACACGCCGGCGGTCGTCGCGGCACCGGTGCCCGGAATGCGGGTTGAAAAGGTTGGGCGCACGACGGGTCGGACGTCTGGATTCCTTGCCGCCCAGTCAGCCTCTCCGGTTCCGGTGCATTACCAGGTTGCTGAATACGGGGTCCGAAAAAATGTCTACTTCGAGAGTGTATACATTGTTGTCGGGGATAACGAGCAGCCCTTCTCCAAACCCGGAGACTCCGGATCGCTAGTAGTGGCGGACGATGGTAATGGGAACAAAGTTGCGGTAGGCTTGGTCTTCGCCGGGAATGAACAAAGAGGCTTATCATTCATTTTACCTCTGCCCGAGATAATGAATAAGCTGTCTTTGGAGATCGTGTCTGGACACCATGTATAGCCGCCATACCAAGGCCGTAGATGCCGCTGTCGCGCTGGCAAAGTCCCTGTCTCTTCCGAGTGGCCGGGGAAGCGTCTTCGCGTGGCATGATGCACGTGGAGATCGGATCGTCGTCGCGGCGGATCAAACCTGGATCGCGGCACATCGGTCAGTTCCAGCGACGTTTCGGGGTTATCCGGTTGTTGTCAGTGACCGCTTTGATGCTGTCGCTCATGTTGGCCGCTAAAAACCCCTTCTAACGCAGCGCCTAAAAGCGCCCACATCTGACCCAGCCGCGCGGTGGCGGCGGAGCATATGGCGACCAGCCGAAACGCGCTCGCAACAGAAAGATGGTCGCCTCGAGCGCCACGGCGCCTCTACCGTTCGCAATCGAATAAAGACGCAGAACGAGTGCGCTTTCGAGCTTCGATGAGCCTCGGCGTAGCTCCGGCTTATAGCGCCGTCTCAGCGTCTTCTCGGAGATATTGAGGACGACGCAGATGTCCGACTGCCGCACTCCCTGAGACGTCAATAGCTCGACGAGACGGCGGTTAGTTGGACTAGGGATATGCGGCGGTCGTCCGGGGATGCCTTTCGCGTTTTGCATAGCGGTCGGGAAAAACCCCTGCTCTGATTTTTTAGGGACGAGAAAAAATTTTCTGCGTGCGGGGGGCGCCGGCCCGACTCCGCGAGCCTTGGGCAAGTTTCACCCGCCCCCCGTCGGCGGCTTTCGGAACCATTGCAAACTCTATGCCGCCGCGATTGCCCGAAAGCGGCAATTTCGTCGTCCGTGAGAACGGCAGTTCTCATTTGAAATCAGCATGGGTTACGGCGAGAGAGCCAACTTGGCCTCATAGTCGACAATTGCGGCTTGGATTCGCGCAAGGAGCGGCTGAAAATCAGTCCAGTCAATGGCTGTCCGCTTCGGGCGAACAATCTGACCTACCAACTCTGTCTTTCCGAAGTGGGTCGAACTATTAAACTCGTTGTTCTTCGTAAACTTTCGTCCGCCTATGTCTTGCGCGGCCAACCAAGCAGAATCGAAGAGGTCTTCAATTGCAGTGCTGGGTAGCCCGGCTTTAGCCGGGATCGGAATAATATAGAGGTTCGAAACCAGGTGATAGAAAGGAGCCGCCGTTTTTACGTCCTTTTTCCACCGGCTACCCGCGACATTTAGAACACCTCGTCCTTCATCATCGTTGTCGACGATAAGAATTACCGGCTGCTTTGGCTTTGTTTTGAACGGCCCCATCAATGTAGTGTACTCTTGGATGAATGGCTTGAGTTGCGACGCACCCTCCCCAATTTGATAGAACTTTCGCTTGTCGGAATGCTTATAAAAACTAACGAGAACTTCTCCGTCGCCGGTGGCGTCGTAAAGCTTGGGGAAAAGAACACCTGTACTCTGTATAGCGGCTCTTATATAAAGTCCGTCAGTAATCCCCTCTCCCACGATTACGGGCTTCTCCATGCCGTGAAACGACCGGTAATTCAGCAGATTCCTGTACAGCGTAGTGAAGGAGTTTTGCTGTTTGCAAAACTCTGCCTCGCGCTCTCTGTAAGCGACGGGATGCTGCTTTTTGGAAACATGATCGAGCGATATCTGTAGTCGGCTTCTGCGAACCGAGTATATGAAATCCATTCGCCCCTGAAGCTTATGTGGCGGGAATTCGACCCATTTTCCCTCTATCGTCTCGAAGCAGGTTCCTCCGGTAAACAGGTGATCACACATGCTACGCGCGAGCTTGTAATAGGCCGACGCAACGTTGACGTTTTGATTAACCGTCAGACCTGTTGCCTCCTGCCTTGACTTCGGCAATTGCATGCGGCTTTTGTCGTGATTAACACGGAAGCCTGAAGCGTAAACACGCCCCAATAGGCCGTCACCCGCCACCCACCGATCCGTTGTGCCGGCGACGAGTCTTGCAATTGCAAAGGGAAACCTAGCTTCGTTTGTGGAGAAGGTTAGATCATCGGCATATCGTGTGTAGCTGCAGCTTCCCGCCCGGGCCATCTTGTTGAGCTTTATGTCAAGGATGTGAGCAATAAAATTCGAGATAATAGGTGAAGTCGGAGCACCTTGCGGCAACTGGTTTCGATAGCACGCTAGCTGCGCAATCATCGTTGCTACAGGAGGGGCAAGCCGAAAGTTTCTATCCGCAATAAAGAAGGCTCTCACTCGCCCAAATGTGATAGACGGGAAAAAATCTTCCAGGTCCGTGTTGAAAACGTACCGTTTTCCGACGTGAACCCTAGCATTCGTTATGATGCTGTATTTGTCTTTGAAGCCATGGGCTAACACGCTTTTGGACGCGCGCGAGCTATCAAATGAACCGTTTGATCGGCGTTGCTCTATGTCGTTGTAAATCTCCGCCAAGAGCCTTGCCAGCTTGCCTTGAATTCTTTTCAGTCCATCTTTCGGGGCGGCGATGTGCCGCCAGCCACCGTTCTTCTTTGGAATACGGTATTCGACGTACTTTTTTGAGGGCTCTGCTTTGTACAGCCAGTAGCTTAAGACCCTCGTTTGCTCCTCAAGCACTGCTGCGAGCTGGTCGAGTGATTTAACGTTGCTCAGCCGAGAAGCAGATTGAGTGACTATGGGGGGCAAGGCTCGCGGATACTCGTTGGCGATCGTCAGGTGACGATAGGATTTTAACCATTGCCGGTCCACGCTGTAAGTAGCATTGGCCGTCGCACTGCACTCAACCGTCGCGAAACACGACAGAAAAATCTATCCGCGAGCTGTTTCTAACTTTCTGACTCGATGCGTCGCGTCAAGTCAGAGCGCTTTTCTGAATTATATAGGTTGTGGAAATCCGCTTGTCGCGAGCTGGGGATCGCCTCTCCCCGCGCGCCGCTTCTCGCAAGCTCTCAATCAGGCAACGTTCCCGAAATCGCCGTAGGTCAGAGCTAGCGGCTGCTTGACGGCAAGCCCGATCCTTTCCTCGGCCAAGATCGCGACGAGGTTGCGCACGAAGAAATCGGCATGTTCGGTCGAGACCTCCACCCGTGCCGCCCAGCGGTCATAGAGAGTCGCCGCCACCTGGAAGTTTCCGACGAGGAATTTGTCAACGGCCATCGCTTGGGTCGCAACGACCGGCAAGCCGAACAAGTTCGGCGCGACCACCGTCTGTGGGTCGCCCAGAATATATCGGCCATCGCTGTCCTTCAGAAGCCGCATGCGCATCCAATCGCTCGGGTGCAGGATGATGCCGTCCGCCGGAAAATCTGCCAAAGCGTTCTGCAAGATCGCGAGACCGATAGTGTCAAGCATCGTTGCGCTGGCGATTGTGAAGGGGGCGGCGAAGGCCGTCGAGTTCGGCACCAAGCCATCGAGGTTGCTGCCGCTGCCGTCGCCGTAGAGAATTTGGCCTTCCTCGACGAAAGCGAGGCCATAGCGAAGCTCCCCGTCAATGATGTCCCGAAGCTGCGGCACGTCTTCGAGCACCTGCCGAGATGCCGGTAGCCAATGCGCGATAACCTGCGTAGGCAGTGTCCGAAGCTCGAATGCGAGCCCGGACTCGGGCTTAACCGCGCCCTCGGCCACGGGCGCGGCATTGTTCGTGCGGCCCGTCTGCGCAGCGTATTCGACCGCATTGCTGGAGACCGAAACCACCGGCAACAGGTCGCGAACCTGCATCCGGCGACGCGGCATCATCGCCGTCGTATCGCGCGTGGGCACGCCGAGGCTGCCGCCCGAGGCGGGATCATTCGTCAACGTCGTTTTCACCGCAAGGCGGAAGCGACCGGGCCGCGTTGTTTCATCGGCAAAGGCTTTCAATCCGTCGTGTCTGGTGAATTGCTGACCCCAACTCTCGGCATGGCCGCCGCCGCTGCCTCCATAGTGATCGGCTCGCGCCGCTCGCTGCTCGATATCGAGGAGCCGCGCGGCGAAGCCGGACATCTTTTCGTCCGCCTCGCCGATCCGTTTCAGGACGGTGGCGGTGTGCTCGCCGAACTTTGCAGAAAGCTGTTCGAAGACATCCTCGGCGCCGCCCGCGTCCTTCTTGCGTAAATACGCGCCGGCAGCCAGCAGGGCGCGCGCCTGGCGCGTCAAAGGGATGGAGTGAATAGTCATGGTTAGAGTCCTTTCAGTTGCGCGGAAGCGGCCTCGATCTGGCGCAACAGTCGCGCCGCTTGATCGTGGGAGTCGTCATCCTGAAGTGCACGCCAAGCGCCTGCCGCCGCACGTCTTGCCGCCGCCTTCGACAGCCCGTTTGCCCGGAGCAGGTCCACGAGCTCTGATTTGGTAGAGAGCGCCTTGACCGATGAAATGCGCGCGCCGCGATTAGCCGGCGCTGTCACGATTGAGATTTCCACGAGGTCGATGTCGAGGAGTTCAAAGGTTCCGTCGGCGGTATATTTGCGCCCGCCCTCCGGCACGACGAAGCCGATGGAAAGGCCGTCGAGATCGCCGTTAACCAGATGCGCGTAGGCCTGTTTGCCGGCGTCGGTATTTAGCGACAGCTTGCCTTTGGCCCAGAGGCCTCGCTGATCCTCCCGAAGTTCTACCCACCGCCCGACGGGGCGTTCCAGCATATGGCTCCACAGCATCGCCGGGTGGGTGCCTTGGAGTTTGTGCTCGGTAAGCGTGCGGCTATACGCGCCCCGGCGGACGATTTCTCCTTGCCGGTCAACCACATCGAAAACCGATGCATATCCTGTCAGGAAGCCCTCGCCATCGGCCTTTACGTCGAGATCAAGCGCGGCGGCGAAGCGAGTGTGCGGATCGAATTTTTGCATAGGACTTTGCTACCAACGGCGCGGGTGCGCGGTTCATCGTTCAATATTCGGAACGGTCTGGTAGCCGTGGCTCTTTCGGCCTCAAACGCACAATAGAGCCGGTATTAGGATACCACGCCACCGAGACCGGTCAATGCTTCGACTTACCGTCTGCCTCGATCTGATCGGCCAGATCGCGCAAGGTCTCGGCGACCCCTCGCGCGCCAACCAACCGAATGGCACCGATTGCAGCGAAGGACATTAACCCGGCGAGCGCCTTCGCCTCATGCATTCCGCAGCGCTCAAGCGCGTTGGTCGATAACGCCACGGCCTCGGCGAACTGCAACTGCTCGTTGGTCGTGAAGCTTTTTTTTTCGGCTTTGGCATGGTGGGCTCCTATTGTTGAAGTTGCCGCTCGACCTGATCTGGGTTTTGCGCGCCGCGCCGGCGGAGGGGGCAGTCAGGCAGCAGACAAATTGGCAGAGACATAGCGGAGGAATTCGATTGCAAGCGGATCGCCCTGTGCGGCTTTCCGCTCCGCGTGCATGATCACATTCGCATCCGGCCCGGCAACGTCGTCAAAAAGGGGCCCGAAACGAGCCATCGCCTTGACCCGCCGTTCCCGCTCAGCCATGCGCTCATTAAGCACTGCCATACCTTCTTCGGCGGCCTTCCTGAATTGCTCCGTAGTCGCGTGACCGCATTCCGCGATGAGCCGCCGCCGCATTTCCTTTTCATCCTTGCTATCGAGGAAAATATCGACCATGCGGCGATGCAGAGCGATCTCCGCCGGGAGCGTAGAATAGTCGGGGGGCGGCAATTCGGGCTCAACGGATAGCGGAATGCATCCGAGCATACGGCCCATTTGAATCATGCTGCGCACTGCGTTGTCTGCGTCATCGCGCGACAATTCAGGGCAAGCCGCTCGAAAGCGCTTCATGATTTCGACGTCACCGCAGTAGCGCACCCCATCATCTGTTGCTCGGGCCATGATGTTCCTTAGCTTGCCGCGCTGCTCCGTGTTCAGCTTATCTGTCATGATCTTTCTCCTGTTTTGCCGACGCCGGGATTGACGCCGGGGATGCTCCTTGCCTCCGGCTGCTTAGCCTTCAGCGTTCGGCGCAATGCGTCGGTGATTTCGATCCGCTCTTGGGAATAATCCGGAATTTGCCTTGGTGGCCTCGGCGGCTGCGGTTTCGCTCTTGACGAGTCGGGAAGGTTTGCCTCCCTCCAGCGGCAATGTTGGCGAAAGCGCTCACGCATACGCGCCCGAGCTGCCTCATCCAGCCGTGGCGATCCATCCTCAGGCCAGGCGTAGCGCCGCGCTTCTTCGGCTGCGCGCCGCTGTCTTTCGAGAATTGGTTTCATCACGCGATCGATCTCGCCACGCAATTCGGACGGCGACGGCATGAAGGCGTGACCAAGAGCATTCTGGTTGATCCGCCGTTCCGCCTCGAATAGCGCCCACTGACTGGCTCCTTCGAGCGCCTGCATGTAGGCAGGCTTCATAAGCCTGAAATCGCTCGGTGCCCGGCAGGGGTAAACCGCAAGCAAACGGGTAAGCACGGTCAGCTTTTCAGTGTCGGTGGCCGCCCGAGATATATCCGGGTGGACCGCCGGTAGCGTCTTCGGCGTCGTCATCGAACGATCCTTCTTGCTTCAGAAAGGCGCGGCCTGTTTCCGCCAAGGCTTGGTCTGCAATGTGGGGTCGGCGCTGCCGGCGCTTTGCCTGGGCGGCATCCTTCCGAGCCCAAAGCCGCCACGTCGCATTCCAGTCGAGTTTGCGGCCGGCGGCCCCCGCCGTGGATTTCCAGTAATCGAGGAAGTTGAGGGCGCTGCGCTGCGCTTCTTCGGCCGTCATGCCCTCGGCTAAGGAGACGGAAAGATCAGGGCTAAAGTTTTCGGGGATGCGGGTGCCGCGCTCGGGGGCGGCGCGCTCGCGCGTCTCCCCCTTATCCAACGTGTTCTTTTCAACGTGTTCTATATTAGAGGCACCGGAATCTGACTTCCGGAAGTCCTGCGCAGAATTTCCGGTGCTCGCATGGAATACCGGAATCCTGTTTCCGGCGCTCGTGTCGTTCACCGGAACACGGATTCCGGTGGTCGCATCCTGAAAACGGTAAAAATTCGATTTCCCACGGCGCTTTGCTAGCGGCCGTTCTTTGATTTTGAGCCAGTCGCAAGCGCGAAGATTCGCGAGCGCATTCCGAACTGTGCGATCCGTCACACCGAGATCGACGGCGATGGTTTCTTGCTTAGGAAAACAATCCCCAGTTGCTGCGTCCATGTAGTGGAGCAGGCGGTAAGCAACGCGAAAATCGGTAGGCGAAAGGCGGCTGTCGACTGACATGCGGTCAAGTAGACTGAGTTTCCAAGCGGCGAAATTTCTCATGACGCCCCTCGCTAGGTCCGCTGGCTTAGCCGTGCATGAAGCTCGGCAAGCCGTTGGCGTTGCTTGGTCGCTAGTGGACCCGACAATCGCGACAGGGAAAAAAGGAACCCTCGCTCTTCTCGCGAGAGCCTCCCCGTACCATGGTCAAGACACCATGCCGCACGCTCGGCATCCGACATTCCGTCCGCCCTGTGCGGTGGCCGCCATTGCGGCATGGGAATGCTAGTCTGTCTGTTGGGGCGAGTGACGTCAGGCATGTCATTACCACCCGATCGCCCTGCCGATCCTGATCAGCGCGTACTCGACATCGCCTTGTTCAAGGTCGCGGCGGATATCTGCGAGCACATCGGGATCGGGCGCCGCCTCTAGTTCCATTTCAAGATCAACGACGTCGTCTTCGAGGTCATTGACTTCGGCTTCGAGTTCAGCGATCCGCGCTTTGAGCAGCGCGACGTCGTCGCCGTCGTGAAGATCATCCAAACCCTGCGCCCGCCGGGCGGTTGGTTTAAAAATAGTGCGCTCTTGGTTCATGACGTTCACCTCGTGGTGACGCCGCGATCTTGCGCGCGCTGCTGGATAGGACTATTTTCCGGATGCTTCCGAGACACCCGTTAGTCCTTTCGAGCCGCCGCGTCGTCTGCGCGGCGGTTACGATGTCGGACTTAATTCCTGTTCTAAGGCGGCCTTGCTCCGGTCCCGCTCGGTGATGCGATCAAAAATCCATTGCTCGACCTCGCCCATGATGAACGCGACACGCTTGTCGCCGAGCGGGACGGCAGATGGAAACAGGCCCAGCGAGCGCCACCGGTTAATGGCGGTGCGGGACAGGCTCGTCAGCCTGCAAACCTCGTTGAGGCTGATTAAGACGGGGACATCGAAAGGCGGCCCCGTTGGGCGGTTGGCTTTGAGGTTAGCGATCTCGGTTTTGAGCCTGGCAATTTCGCTTTCGAAGCCGCGGTTTGCGCATGCGTGGTCTTGCGGCGTACACAGCGGCTCAATCCGTCCCGCCTGCTGCTTGAGTGCTTTCTGCATCTTGCCACTCCGGTTGAAGTGGCTACTAATTTTGCACACAAAATCTGGTATATGGGCTGGGGTATTATACCAAAATGCAGGTCAGAGGCGCGAAAGGCGCCGTCGGTCGGTGTCCAGTTCAGCGTTCATTTCAATGGCCACCCTGATCATGACTTCGTAGACCTGCTGCCAAGTGGGCTCGGTCTCAAAAAAGCGGCGACGCATATTTTCGAGTGCGAGCAACGTTCGGGTGCCTGCCGGCGAACTCTCGTACTCGGTGAGCGCGAGCCCCTTGAAATGTTGCCGCAAGGTTTCGGCATTCTCACCAGTTAACTCGGCGACTTGTTTGCAGGCCGGTGAGAGCTTCTGTTTGTCATTCTTCAGCAGGAGATACACGGCGGCGAACGCTGCTTCCCGCCGATTAAACTCAGTCACCCAATCAACTCGCATGTTGCTGCCGGTCCCGGTCCTCTCCCACAGGGCGACGAGCAGTGGATCGCGAACGCCGTCGACCATCGCCTCCAGCATATTGGCGACGCGCCGGTAGCTATCGGCTTTGACATTCAAACCATCTCTGGCAAATTTGTCTCTTGCATCGATTGCAAATCGGGCGGTTAGAAACAGTGCGCCGAGGATTTCGGCATCAATCTCATCGGGCTTGCGCTTGCTCATGTTTGCTCCTGAGTGAAATAACTTCGCCAACCTTCTCCGTTAAGCAGTATCGCTCCCAAGCCTCCATCAGCTTCCGCCTTTTCGCCAGTGCTGAGCCTCGTCGATAGGCCGCCTCTACGCCTTGCACGACATGCGCCAGCGCCGCTTCCGCCACATCTCGCGGAAAGCTGGTCGCGTCGCCGCACCAATCGCGGAAGCTCGATCTGAAGCCGTGAACCGTGTAGGCGCCGGCCTTCAGGCGGCGCATGACCATTGTCATCGCCATGTTGGAGATTGGTTTCCTTGGTGCTTGACCGGGAAATACGAATTCGGAGAGCCGTTTCTCGTGCAGCGCCTTCAGGATGGCGACAGCATGGGCGGAAAGTGGCACGACGTGTTCCTTGCCGGCCTTCATTCTTTCAGCCGGAATAGCCCATGTGGCCGCGTGGAAATCGATTTCCGACCATCGCGCGTTCAGCACCTCACCGGAACGGGTCGCCGTCAGGATGCATAATTCCAGTGCCCGAGCGCCGAGCCCTTCCGCTGCCTTCAGCTTCGCCATGAAGGCAGGCACGTCGGCGTAAGGCATTGCCGCATGGTGGCCGCGTTTCAGTTTTTCCCGCTTGCCGAGAATGTGGTCCAGATGGCCTTTCCAGCGGGCGGGGTTCTCGCCGTCGCGTAACTTGAGCGCCTTGGCGTAGTCGAGCACTTTTTCGATTCGACCGCGCAGGCGCGAAGCAGTCTCGTGCTTGTCCTGCCATAGTGGCCTAAGTACGCTCACGACGTCGTCGGTCGAGACATCGGTCACCGGTATCTTGCGGAGCGGCTTCGCATAGACCTCCAAGGTCATCTTCCATTGCGCCCGGTGCTTTTCGTTCCGGAAGGTCTTTTCCTTGGCCGCAAGGAGATCGTCGGCGCATTCACCGAAGGTCTTTGGCTTCACGGCGGCGATGCGCTCCGGCAGTTCCTTGAACGGGTCGCCGCCACGGCCGAGGATGCCGCGAATCGCTTCGGCCTTGCCTCTCGCGTCTACGAGGGAGACGTGGCGAGCACCGCTGCTGTAAGAGCCGAGTCCAATCTCTCGACGCCGTTTGTGTCGTATCCAGATGAATACCCAGGAGGCGGTGCCGCTCGCTTGGACATGAAGCCACAGTCCGTCGCCGTCGCCGAGTTTGTCGCCTTTCCCGGCCTTGAGCGCGGCCTTGATCCTTGTTTCGGTCAGCTTATGCCGGGCCATTTTTTTCCTAACCGTTTTCCTACTTCGCGGCTTTGTCAGCAAAGACGACAGCGGCCAATATGGTTAACGATATTGGCGCAAGATTAGGAAATAGCAAGGGCGTATTGTCAAGAAGGATAGTAATATCAGTTAGTTGGCGGACCCCCTCTCCGCCAGTTGCCTTCAAAACCAGCTGAAATTGCTTGGATTTTTGACGAGGTTGGCTGAATACCCACGCCTTGCCCCACATTTTGGTTCGTATTTCATCGGTTCCGTTCGCACACG
>Ga0228710_1011260_pt1 | contig 11616 bp, 7 predicted proteins | sample MedpolnodulmetaG_FD_177995 | JGI IMG/M metagenome (GOLD analysis project Ga0228710, IMG submission 177995) | Root nodule microbial communities from Medicago polymorpha collected in Santa Monica, California, United States - pink nodules | ecosystem: Host-associated > Plants > Roots > Nodule... | reverse complement strand
CTAAAACTTTGAAATTCGTTATATTAATAAATATCAAATTTTGAGCCTTTAATGTTAAGGGTCCAAATTCTTGCATATATCAATGTTAAAGAGTCCAAATTCCTTCATATATACTAATTTTAAGGGTCCAAATTTTTAAATATATATACTAATTTTAAAGGTCTAAATTCCTAAATATATATACCAATTTCTACATCGAGAATTTTGAAGACACAAAATTAAAACAGGGCCTCCAAAATGTTCAGGACAACCTTGCTCCCAACCACCTTGAAAAGAGCAAAATACCCTCAACATCAGTTAACTACCGTTCGAGAGATTTTTTAAATCGGTTAAATCTATTTAAAAAGTGATTGAACTTATCTAAAAAACATGGAACAACACTTAACTATTATTGGAGAGGCCAACGACACTTAAGTGTCTCTCGGTGAAGGATAAGAGAAATTTTGAAAGCTTCAAGGTAACTCCAAAATTTTTTATACTTTTCCAGTAGATAGCTATCTCGAAAAACAATCTTTGTAAAAAAAACTAAATATCTAAATACTACGCTTCTCTTTGGTAAAATATATATATATATATATATATATATATATATATATATATATATATATAATTGAAAATAATTCATAGTGATTGAACTTATAATAAATGACTTATAAACTAATTTATAGCGGATGGAGAGTAAGTTGACTGATTGAATTTGTAGTGTTTGATAAAATTAGCGGTTGAAGTAGCTTATAAATATGAAATAACATAAAGAAATATATATTTAATTTTTTTAATTATGATTGCATGGGTAAAAACTGAGATTAAAAGTGATAAGCTTTAATCCAAGTAGCTTATTAAAAAACATTAGATATAAGCTCATAAAAATAAGGTATAAACTCAGGAGAAAATAACAATTATTAAATAAGTTTTTTATGTCATACAAACTTACAAGCTATAAGCCATAAGCCATAAATTCAAATATGTGTCTTACCAAACGGACGGACTCTATATATACACTTACTGCATCTATAATTGTGTTGGGATTTCCAAGAAAGAATTTCAGATTCCCCCGACCATAGTTATATATCAAACTGTCAATAGTTCTGTAAACACAAATGAAAACAATTTGTTACAAATGATCATCGAGAAAGAACCATCTAACCATCTAATAATATATATACTAGTCGTTGAATAGTAAAACTGGTTTGAGTTCAAAGTTATAAGATTTTCAATAGCTAAAGGATTTAGATTGGCAAAAAATAATAATAATATAGATTTTTGTTAAGATATATTAAGAAGTGACATTTTATAGTATAATTTGATAGAATATATGTGTACAAAATTTAATCTATTAACATTTGTGAATGATGTGATTATGATATTGATCTGTCTGATGAAGAACACACTCCGACCTTGTAGTTAAGAATCATATGAGATGTATACCTTAAACCTTCAATCCAACCAGGAAAGGGATCCTTGCTTGTACCAGTTACCATCGACGGACGTATAATGACCAATGGTACTTCATCTTTATGATGCTTTAAAAGCATCTCTCCCATTGCTTTAGTGAATGAATATGTGTTTAGCCAACCATGCAACTTTGCTCTAATTTTAAATTATATATAGTTCAAATAGGATAAAAATAAATAAATATATTAGATACATAACCGTATTACAATAATAAATAATATCATACAAGAAAATACTCGCTCCGTTTCTAAATATAAACAAAATTTACTTTTTAGATTCATTCAATTAATGATGTATGTGGTCCATATACATCATAAATTGAATGAAGCTAAAAAGTAAAATTTGCTTATATTTTGGAATGGAAGGAGCAAGTAAAAAGAAGCAACAAAATAAGAATTTGTTGAACCTTTCCATTCCATAATCTTTCAGAGCAAATTTGATTGTTTGTTCATTTGCATTTATTGCTTGGAGTTCAGCTATTTTTCTCTCCAATAAATCCATCTCTTTGTGTATGTCTAAGTTTGAGGTTTCTTTTAGAGATTGACCCATCTCAAATGGTTTCTCTCGAACAATTTCATTTCCATCCTTATCATCTCCGCGCACATATGCTAGAATTAATGAATATATATAGCTAAGTACAAGAAGTTACAATGTTCATGCTATAGTAAATTATTAGAAAAATTTGAATCCTCTCCAATTTTTGTACTACTCTAAATAATACCTATTCTAGTCATTATATAAACAACAAAACCACTTTTTTAGGTTATTTGAATAACTGATACATCTAATCTAAAAATAGTTTTTGCTTATAATAGTGATCGGAGAAATTACTATATAGTATTTAGGGATAAAATTAGATATCAATTTCATGTTTTTTCTCTTTAATTTTCTTTTAATTCAAATTTTCTTATAGTGTACCGTGCTTTTTGGAACTTTGGTTAAAATACTTACCTGTCGATGTGTGCACAAAAACCTTTAATTTCTTGCAATTCTTTGCAATGTTCAAGGCATGTAAAGCACCTTTTGTATTAACACCCATCGATATGTCAAATCTATAGAGAAATAAAGTATTATATTAAAATTTAAAATGATTAAATGTATTTGACATGAATTTTATTTAACTTTTTTATTTATAAAAATGAATTTAGTAAGCCTTTTGTCATCACCTTTCGTCATGTTTAGTAGATCCAGCAAAATGGACAAGATGGTCTATCTCTTCAAATATCTCATTTTTAAGCTTTTCATCTTTAATTCCCAAATCTTCACTAGCAACATCTCCTGCTATTGCAACAACCTTCTTTGATATGAAAGAGCTAAAATTTTCACCCCACTTGTCTCGTAGTATGCGAAATAAATCCATTTCAAAAACCTGTTATTTGACAACTCAAGAAATGTAAGCTAAAACTTTAAACGATATTCATTTTAAAATGGATGGAATAATGTGTCGGAAAGTGTATTTTAATGTATACATATTTAATTGACGATGCACCTCAATTTGCAAGCGATGTGCAGCCAAATCAGCGTTTGGAGCTCTTAGAAGGAGATACAGCTTTCGTATCTCTGGTTGTACCCTTAAAATCTTTTCAATAAAAACTGCACATAATTACAGATAAATTAAAAAATAATAATAGTGATGTTTTAGTTGATTTATGTTAAAAACTGCACAACATTTAATTATATCAAACTTTGCTAATTAACAGCTGCAAGATATCAGTAGTACCTTTTGCTAAGAAGCCAGTTGCTCCCGTCACTAAGATAGTCTTTCCCTTCAAGAAGTCTTGCAACATCTCAGAGTTCATTAGGAAAAGAAGAAAATTATGTAAAGGGTTTCTCGGTTTGGTAATGTTTATTATTGCACACCAAGTACTTTATTTATACATGTATTTACTACAACGAGTTATTTAATGTTGCATGCCAAATATCTTATTTAAACAAGAATTTAATTAATATATTTTATTGGCGTACAACTATTTTATATATACATATATTCAATGATGTGTTGTTATATCAATTAATAAATACGAAAATATATGATTGTCATATTCATTATTTGCGTGGCAAAATATCACTAAACGCATGTGTAAAATAACTATACACTGACGCAAATTTAACACTTTCAACAAATTTATAATTTATTTAATTTGTGTGCAAAATATTGTGATCCTCTCCATTTACCACTTTCTTCATTTCTTCCATTTTAAAAGATAAAAATACACAAAATATAAAAAATAATTAATGACGATGAGACTCGCTTAATAATATGACTTACAACCCATATTTTGTGTGTATTTTTTTTAAAATAACATTCTCTAATTTTTTTATAAATGAAGATAATCCTTACTCGCTCTAAGTTAGGATGGATTTATAGCAATTAAACTCTCTTTTCAATATTTTCTCCGCTATCAATTGAAATTTATGGCTTCTTACGGGGGCTTTACCAACTTTTTACAATAAACTTTTATACATTTCATTCACCAATTTTGAACAGTCTCTTGTAGCTTGAAGTAATGGAGATGCATGAGTGCAGAAGTTGCACACTTAAGTTGCAAATTCCTTGCAAACCACAAGTCACAGAAGCATTGGTTAATCAGTGGAGCCCACAAGTTTTTCGAGGAAAAATTTCCTTACAAATGAATAAACAAATATGATGAAATCGGAAAATTGAAGTCTAGACAACGAAACATATTTAACCAAACATTACGAGAAACCTCACAATGCAAGAAGAGATGATTAGATGTTTCTTCTCTACCTTCGCAAAGGACACAAGGTCTTAAACTTTCCTGATCTATAACCTTATGTTGATCTAGATTTTTTCTAGTTGGTATACGTCTACAAGCACTATCCAACAAAAAAACAATAATGTTTGACGCCAATAGCTCTTCCATAAACTAAGCGTGTGTTTGGTTGTGCGGTGGAAAAAATTGATTTTGGTAGAATTGATTTTGGTTAAAAGTGAGTTGAATGTAAAGTGATTTTTGTTTGGTTACCTTCAAAACAAAAGTGATTTGTATGAAAAATGTTGTTTGGATGTTTTGAGTCAGATTTACTTTTAGATGTGTAAAAAACCAAAATGGACTTTAACATGTGAGTGTGTGTGTGTGTATATATCAAATTTTACATTAGTTTAGTTTTTTCATCCATCATTTATTTTTGATTAATTGACAATAAAATTACTAGATTAATATAATTGTTAATCATACAATATTCAAATAAAAAATACATATAGGGAATATATATTAAATAAGTTGCAGAGAAACAGCTTTGTCTTCAATTTTTGTAGAAGATTAGTAAATTCAGATAAACATGGAGTAATGATATAGGTGAAAAAAAAGCTTTGTCTTCAATGTTAGAAAGAAGATTTGAAAAAATCAGATAAGCATGGATTTATGATGGGGAAGGTAGCAATTTTTCTTTTTTCCCAATCAAAAAAGAAAAATTGGGAAAAAACAAATCTTAAAATTGAAAATCGATTCGTAGAAGTTAGGAATAGCAGCTTCTTTGAAAATAGCTTCAGGATGGTCAAAAGCACAACAACAACATAAGAGTGAAAGATAATCAAACATCACAAAATTGCTTTTGAGAAGATGAACGTGGGTTTTCACTTTTTCACCGGGTAGCCAAACACCCACTAAACACTTGTATGTCTATACAAGAAAATTGACTTCAATAGTGACAGCCAAAATCTGTCACTAGAAGGTACCCACCCGTAAGTAAAAACGCATTTGATTATAAGTGACGGTCGGTAATGATGTCAACTTAAATAGGGTTTTATGGGTGGCGTTTAGCCTGAGAATGAGGATTTTTTCCCACCATTGGAAAATGCCCTTTCTCTGGATAACTGTCGGTGGACAACTTGTTTTGAAAAAATAAAATAAAAATTGAAACTAATTTTTTATGTTGTTTGTATTTTATTATGCATCACCTCAATTTCTCTTCTTTTCGAGAACACTTATTATAAGCTAATTTTTTTATTCACCTTTCATCAAAATTGGTAATTGCAGCGGAATGGACAATATCTCTTCAAACATCACATTTAATATGATATTGTTTTTTATTCCCATATTTTCAACTGCAGCATCTCCTGCTACTGCTACAACCTTCTTTGATATAAATGAATTAAAACCTCCACCCAACTTATCTCTTAGCACTCGAAACAAAAAAATATTCATAAATTATATGTCATTTATAAAATAATTAAAACCTCCACCCAACTTATCTGCTAAGGCATCAATATTTATATGAGATACTCTGTTATTTTGACACACAAAAATACTCACTCAGTTCTAAATTATGTGATTTTAACAAAAAAAAATTGTTCTAAATTATATATCACTTTACAATATTAATGAATAATTCATGTTTATTTTCTCATTTTGTTTTTTACAATTTATTACTTATCTTTTTCTAATTCTTTTAATTTATGTTTTTCAAACCATTAATGAAGAATATTTTTTGTAAAATAACTCATAATTACTCTTTTCCATACAAAATTAATTTTAATTTTAATATATGTAAAATTCCTAAAATGACATAATTTGAAACAGAGGATGTATGATATTGTATCCGACACCGCATAAAATATATGTCTACAGTGTGTTTCATCCCATCAAAGTGAGAGAAAATAATGATAAAAATAACTAACCTATATATTAATACAGAATTTCAAAATTTGTGTCAAAAAATCATTTATGAACTATCTAACTAGACCCTCCGGTTAGTGTTATAAGCAAAACTCAACATTTTAGATTCATTCAATTAATGATGTATATGGTCTTTCTTATAGACCATATACATCATTTAATAAATAAATGTAAAATGTTGATTTTTATTTATAATAATGACCGGAGAATGTATACCGTTTAATATTTCAAAAGTTTTATGAATTAAGTCTCGCATTAATTAGTTAAAATTAAATACGAAAATAAAATTGATATCTCAATTTGACGTTTGAAACTAAATTATACTACACCCACAATTATATATTAGTATATGTTACCTGTATGAGCCACACTAGTTTTTTACTGTTAGTCTATTTTGTTATAAGGAAATAATTTTTTTAGATGAACCGGGAGAATGGACAAGCATCAAGAAGAAACACCGACATCCTAATTAGGTTGGCACCCCGGGAAACCTCCATCCTATGACGTCAAACTCAAAATTTATTGGGGGAGGGGGGGATATGTACAAAGAGGGGGGACTAGGCCAAAACCCTCGGAAACAGACAAAAAAACAGCAAAGAGAAAACTACTACAGATCAAGGGAATCTGTAGTTTGGAAGACCACATTTATCTCGGAAAAAATCATAGCCTATCGTGACTTCCAAGACAATGCATTGTGAAGATACAAAAAGCACGGAAAGGCGGATGTCTCTTCCCCATAAGGAAATAAAATGAAGATTGAAGGTGCACCTCATTTTGCATGCGATGATATGCCAACTCAGTGTTTGAAGCTCTTATGAGAAGATAAAGCTTTTGTATATCTGGTTGAATCCGTAATATCTTTTCCACAAAAACTGCATAAAGATGAATTCAACGATGATATGTGATATTTACAATAATCATTTTTTACTAACTTGGCTAATTATGTGTGGTACACTGGTAGTGTCCCTTTGGCTAAAAAGCCTGATGAGGAATGCTAGCAACACTCACTTTTTAACACTCTTTCTAGCACTCACTCATTTATTGGATAAAATCAATGTATGTCCTACCATTTTATGGGGATTCAATTTTCAAAGTATAGACCCATCATGATTTAAACCAATAAGAGAGTGAGTATTAGAAAGAGTGTTCAAAAGAGAGTGTTGCTAGCATTGATATTTCCAATTTAACTGTCATAGTTAGGTAATGAGTTGTACGTATTAACCAGGGGCGGAGCCACTCATACTTGAGGGGGATGCAGCTAAACCCCCTGGCTTCATAAAAATTACACGTATAGAAGCATTTAGAAGTAGACCGACATCTTGTTCGTGATAAATTTCAAGCTGACTTCCCAAGCCTTTCTCTAGTCTATTGTCCAAAATGAATTTAGTAAACATTTACCAATCTCCATCTTGCGGGGGGCAATAGAGGATTTTGTGTGGTCTTTTGAATGTGTCAGTTTGTGTGTTTCAAGAGCTGCCAATTTTTACCCACTCGGACTGACTGAAAAGAGAAATAAAGTTGAAATACACTTGACAACATAATCTCTAGTAAATCTAAAGAGCAATTTTTCTAAATTTCATATTTAGATAATAGGAACTATATATGAAATATTACAATCCATTTAAATACTTTTGAAACAATAAGCCCTAAAGAGCAATGCTTCTGCAATTCATATTTGAAGGAACTATGAAATATAACAATCCATTTTAAATACTTTTGAAACAATAAGCTCTAAAGAGCAATGTTTCTACAATTCATATTTGGATAATAGGAACTATGAAATATTACAATCCATTTTGAATACTTTCTAAACAATAAGCTCTTAAAGAAATTTCCAGCCATTTTGAGGTAATAAATAATTTTGAAATTATTTCATTGCATACTTGACGAGACCAGGAATGTGCGTATTCATCATGTAGTTTGTCCAATTAATGCTAATGGGGTCAAACTCTAGCATTCCATTCTCCATGTTATATCCCTCTGTTGCCCTCCTTAAATTTTCAGTGTTCGTATCATCAAAGCTAAGATGAAAATTAATTCATATTTTGATTAATATGGAGAGGAAAAATAGTATATCAAAGATAACATCTAATTAATAGAAAAGGCCGTGAAATTACATACACTGCTTTGAAAAACACATAAGGTTTGTATAATTTTGCAAGTCGCTTCACCAGTCGTATTTTCTTGTAGTTATCATCATAAACATCTTGGAAGGAATGGCAAATCAGTTTGTTCACCAAATTTAAGACCTATATACCAAAACATATTATAAGGATTAATTAGTAGAAGTACTACATGAATGTGTCAAAAGATGAGTGTTATCAACACATTCTTTAACACACATTTTAAGTGGTTAAAATTCATGAATTTTACTAAATTATGTAGAGACACCACATAAATTTAGTGACTAACATGTGAATTTGAACCAACTAGAAAATATGTGTTGAAAATAGTGTATTAAATAATATTTTGGTAGCTGTAAAAAAAGAAGTTTGTTGGTAATTTGGTAAAATCATTCGTGCCAAAAATATGCCCACTGCATCTCATTTTAAATGACTTAGTTTGAAAATATGCATTGTTCATATAAAATAATTTGACAATATTCTTCTACTAATATACAAAGACAAATGGTAACATATAAGATGTTATTGGATTTGTCTCGATGAATATTTTCAAAATATCAAATTTCTATAACTTTTTCTAATAGATTATTAAAAAAATATTTAAGATCAAAATTATGCGGTGGTATGTATGACAGAGTCAACTGTGTCACATAATATGAGACAGAGGGAATAACTTGCTTTATTATTAGGTTGTTGGAATACTTAACATTTAACAAACCTCAAGTGGTAGGACATATCGAGTCTCTGTATAAATGTTAAAAGCAGCCATACTTTTCAAGGCAATTCCCTTGGAGATGACTGTTGGTTTTCCATCTTTGTCTAGGCAAGGAGTTTTCATGAAATACTTATGGGAAATGTTGTGGATATCAGAAATTTTGAGAGGATTTCTTAATGAAGAAGAAACATGGTAGATGAAATTTTTAGGAGCTTGATTTGAATTAATTACAATGGCTGCAATCACACAATTGATGACAAAATCTGCAGGTATCTACATCATTATCAAACATTCAAACGTTTAGTTAAGTTATATTTGTTTGTCCCATAAAAATATCTAATGCATATCTAATTAAATCATGCATGCATAAAAATTCATGCGATCCCTAAAAACAAGAAATCATGCGAGTTAAATTATCTAGCAACATATTAAAAAAAAAAGGAAAATGCTTACAAATACTTTTAAGACATTGTTTAAGCAATCAAAAGAGATAACTTTTAAATATAAAGTTGTGTAATTATTTCTTTTCTATGTATCTACTTAAATTTTCGAGACAAAGTTTTTATTATAAATTCTTTAATCTGTGTTCTTAAATAGTGTCATTAGGATCGAACTCAATCATGAAACTTACGATATCTAAAACTGTCCTGGGATTACCGAGAAAATATGGCAGTTTCCCTTTACCATAGGCACATATCATACTATCAACAGTTCTGCATGTAATCACAAGTTAAAACAAATATCATCACTATATATGAAATAAAGAGTTAAATATGTTTTTTCCATATAAATATACTTTTTTTTGTTTTGTTTTAGCCCTCCTATAAAATAAATAGATTCTTATAGTTTTTTAAAAATTTCTGAAAAATTTCATTCAAAAATATGATGATTACACAAGAGTTGACTTAAAAGTAGAGACAAAAAATGGTGATTGAAAATTTTTGTGGGACTAAAAGTGGGAGAAATTTTTTAGAAGATTTAAAACGAAAATTTGGTAATTTATAGGGTTAAAAAACATATTTAACCTTAAAATAAAATCAACAACTAAAATAGAAACAAATATAAATTCTCCATTTTTTCTTTTTCTTTTTATTGGTCAAGTAGTTTAGTGGCTAAAAATTTGTCTATAAGATGAATAAATGAGGTCTTCGGGATTCAAACTCTGGCCTCTCGAGGTATTATGCAATGTCCCTAAAAACTCAACTAAATTCACAGGAACTTTCTCTTTCTTTACTCTATCAATATCAATTTAGTGACAAAATTAGAAACTTGTTTCAGAATTTTGTCCACTTTGATATAGTTAATGATTCCCATGAAATAACATTTTGTGTCCGTAAAAGAACACAATATAGTGTATGTGTTTTTTTTTAAGTAGTCTATTGGCTAGAAATTTACCTATTTAAGGTAAATAAGTGAGGTGTCTAGGGTTTGAACTTCACCCGTGCATATATAATGTATTGTTCATACCAACTGAGTCAAGCTCACATAGACAACTTCTCATACTATCTTTAATATATTAAAACAATAATGTAACTTGCTTTCATGGGCATAGTTTAGTTGGAAAGGGACATTGCAGTATGCAGGGGTCGAAGATCGAACGTTGAATTCTCCACTTATTCATCTTAATGCTGAATTTCTAACCACTACACTATTGGACAAAAAAAATGTAACTTGCTAAAAGTACCCTAACCTTATTTAAGAATTTTAAACAAGGTACTAACAATCATTTCCAAAAACAGACATCTAAGAAAATATTGAACATTTATGAATAATTTATTTTGGCTAAGTAACATTCTTTTTATCAAAGAGAGAACTATCACAACTATGAGTCGTTGTCGTCTTGAACTCTATAGGGATCTTTGTGGAGCGGTTTGGATTGAGTTTGTGGGAAAAACTCATCATATCCAAATATAAAATTATATGTGGTTCAGTTCGATTCAATTTTGGATGACTAATTAAAAAAACTATCTAATACAATCCAATTTAATGTGGTTTAATTTGGATCGATTTTTGGATATCCTAAAATTTTATAAAAATAGGGTAAAATAATCGATTTGATATAAAATATAGCATATGATTTATTAAAAATTAATACTACAGAATACAATGCTTTGATACATAAGAAATAGTAACAAAATAGATTGAGTTAAACTAATATGTAGCATTAAAAGAATTAAAAAAGAAAAAAAATAATAGCTTAATATAATGGTGCTAATATAATATATCATACTTTTAAAAAAATGAAAATATACATTAAAATGCATGTATATTTTCATTTAATTGGTTCGGTTTTGGTTCGATTTTGTGCGGTTTTTTATTTTTTTTAGACTGATTGACAGCTTTAATTTAGATCAGTTTGGATTTAAACATCCCTACTTATTTACGCCATATCAAAGTTTTTATGAAAATTGAAAAGACATTTGTGTGTGAAAAATTATCATATACCTTTGACCTTCAATCCAACCAGGAAACGGATCTTTGCTTGTACTAGTTACCATTGTTGGACGTATAATGATCAATGGTACCTTATCTTTATGATGCACTAAAAGCTTCTCCCCCATTGCTTTTGTGAATACATATGTGTTTGGCCAACCATGCAAATTTGCTCTAATTTTGCATTGGTTCATCATATGAGATCATAAATAATGTTAGATCGATACATAATAACTGTATAAAATAAAAA
>Ga0228710_1011258_pt1 | contig 11616 bp, 5 predicted proteins | sample MedpolnodulmetaG_FD_177995 | JGI IMG/M metagenome (GOLD analysis project Ga0228710, IMG submission 177995) | Root nodule microbial communities from Medicago polymorpha collected in Santa Monica, California, United States - pink nodules | ecosystem: Host-associated > Plants > Roots > Nodule... | reverse complement strand
TTAATCAACATCAACTATATAATATAGCTCAACAACTCCATACACTTTCTCACAATCCAAGTAAAGGAGAAAATACAACACCTTATGATAAACATCATATTCAACACCTAAAAATCATTCACCTATCTTCATTTAATCATATAAAGCTATTCACGAAAGATTTATAAGGTAATCGGTCTTAAAGATTATTTTCGACAAAGTTCGTATCATTTCTTCTATATTGCAAAACCAAATTATTTTCAAAACAAAACCAAGTTAGATTCAACAATACATAGGTTAAATACTCTTAAACCTCTTAATTGAACTCCTAATACTTCTAGTTTTGAAGTTTGGAAACCAAACATTAGTTTCGGGTCGACTTTGAAACGGTTATGCTGAATTTTCGTAAAATTTCACCAAGACCTCCTTGGAGTGTTTTCATCATAACTCAAAATATGAAAATCATTTTCAACTCAAACCAAATCCACTGAAAAGCTAACACAATTATCTAAAACTTTCATGTTTACATCAAACGCCAATTCAAAACAGAAAATGGCGTAAAATAGTGAAATACGAAGGATCTGGTTCACCAAAATCGTGACGCGATTTTATGTCCAGAAACCACTAAACATTCTGCCAACAAAATCGTGTCACGGCTGCAAAAATCGCAGCACGATTTTGACAGCATCAGGTCCAGAAATCAGCTTTTCAAAAAGTGCGTTTTCCACCATTTTGCATGTAAAATTCAAACCGTTAATCCGTTTTCAATGTCGTTTTCGCTTACGCGCTCCTGACACTTAGCTCTATCATAATCAACCGAAAAATTCAAGTTTCAACTATCTCAAAATAATTTTCCAGAACCTCACATAAACACTCAATTTTCAAAACGGTTAACAATGGAATTTTCACACAAAACTTCCGTTTTGTCCCAAACCACTCGACTAACACAACCACAACATGAAAATAGAAATTATACTAAGTCTAACTCACCCAAGAACACCAAAAACTCGGTCAACAACTTTATACATCAAAAATTCATTTTGGTCCTTCACATGACAACTCAACACAAACTTCACCAATTCAAACAACAACTTCACAAAATGGAATACCCATGGTACAAATCAACAACAACAACATATCCAATTCAACAACAACTTCAGTTAAACATGAATTCATCCCATTTCAACAACACATATCACAATTCATCAATTTGAGCATAATTCACAAAGTACCCATTTCTATGTAACATGAACATGCAAATTCATCATCAAATTCATATACTCAAACATATCATTATAACAAGAGCACGAATTTCAACAACTAAGTTCAAAATAATCATTTATTCAAATAAGCACTTACGCATAGAATTAGAGAAGAAATTAAACTAAGATTATGAATGAAATCTAACCCCCTTACCTCAATAAGCAATAATCCTAGCAAAAGCTTCAATTAAGCTCCTAGAATCTTTAGCTCCTATTGGTTCTTCAAGTTTTTCTCTACAACCCTCTTCTCTTCCTCTTGCCCCTTTCTCTTGCTCTTTCTCTCTCTACCTCTTCTCAAAATTCTGTAAAATGATTGTGAACCCTAATTCTCTTAAAGACTAATGCTTATATAGTCTCTACACAATTGGACTTAACCCTCTTAATGTCTTAATGGGCTCACAACACTTATAAACTAACTCCCAAAGTTTCTATCCACTAACGGTTAAAAGTTATCGAATAATTACCGGTTCAAAACTAATTACCACTACTGAATAGTAACTTAGTAAAAATAATGGTTCTCACTTGAAACACTAAAAATAACCCTCACCATGAAATTACTAATTTACCCTTGCTCACAAAATGACCAAAATACCCCTGAGTCTAAAATGACTATAATACCTTTCTACACCGAAATCCACTAATCCTAACCCAAAATACACACAGAGGCAATTAATCACATATTAGTACATATAAACACATAAATAAATAGCAAAATAAATCTAGCGAAAAACGGGATGTTACAACTAGGATATAAGAGGCTATGAGCAGTTAACACTGAAAGATAACACTAGAAAGCGAGTTGAATGCCATTGAAATAAATCAAACATGGTATATGATAGAACTACCTTACGATAAGAAGGAAATTAATGTCAAACGAATATGCAAATTGAAGTTGACTCTTGATGGTCCAATTGTTAAATAACACAAAGCTAGATTAGTAGAAAGGAATTTCATGCAAAGATAGGAAGTAGATTATTATGAGGTGTTTGTTCTTGTAGCCAAAATTGAGATCATTACATCAATGATGTTAGCATTGGATAGTGAAAGAGGTTGGCCTTGTGTCAATTTGTTGTCATCTACATTTTTAAATGTCCCTAAACCACCAGGTTTTGAAACAAAAGGAATACAAAGATGGTATATAGATTGAACAAGGAACTTTTTGGATTAAAGCAATCACCAAGTGCAAGAGTATGATGGTGGAAGTTGTTTTGTCGCAGCTTGTGATGATGTTTGAGGGATTTGGTACAACTTTTGTTTATGTTGTTGTGCGGAGGTTTGCCTTTGATTTTGGTGTTAGTCTGTTTTCGGTGTTTCTTTTTATTGATTTCGGAGATAGTCCTTTGTTCGGTGGTGTTTCCTGTAGGTTTTTTAGATTTTGTCTTTGATGCACGGATGTATGGGTTTACAATTTGGTGCTCCTCATCTATCATCTGTATGTTTTTACTTTACAACTCCTAGCCTATCATTCCTTTTGCTGGTCAAGAGTCATTGTGATTTTAATAAATTATATTCTGACTTCTTCGATAAAAAATCGAAGAGTATAAAATTAAAGAATTGATTCCTTAATTGTTCAAGCTGGTAATCACAAGTATAGAGTGGAACATGCATGGTGCTTATGCTAACTTTTTTAAAAAAAATGAACTATAAGAATTGTATGATATTGTGCTTATATGTGGATGATGTATTGATAAGTGTCAAATTGACCTAAATTAATTTGTATTTCTTTAATTTCTTTAATGATTTGATGACTACTTCACTCACAAAGAAAATGAACACCCATTCAATTAGCAACACCTCACTTTTCTACGAAGAAATTAAACCAACTCAAAATAGAATTTGGATGAGGTCTCACATTTTTAAAAGTTGTGAATCCTAACAAATTTAAAAGTCGAGATTATAATTTATAAACATGCTCTGATGCTTAAAAAAACAAAATTTAGGAAAAACAAATTCATAAGACAAAATCTATTAAAGAAAATAACATTTTTAAAAAAGCATTAAAATTTTAACCACATAATTTAATTTTATAAATATAGGTATATAATTATTGAATTAGTTTTATTTTTCAATTATTGAATTATTATTAGTAGGGTTTTACTAACCATTGCCATCAGAACAATGGTTAAAGAAGTCAAAAATAGTATGTTTGCATTGGTTTCAACAACATTTTGATTTTTAAAAAGTTAAATTTATTATTTTTCATCATTTTCCAATACTATATTTCTATTTTTATTTTCTTATACAATGTCTCAAAGTCAATCGTTAGCTTTAGTATTTTGGTCAACCCTCGCGTTAATAGTTTTGAACTTTTGGTGGTCTGCGTCTACTGGCAACAAACCGTAACGTGTTGGAAGAATGGGCCAGGTGTTTCCTTTTGTTTGGGGTTTCACCTCTTTTCTTGATTTTATTTTTTTTACAAAATCTTTTTGTTTTTGAATACTATATTACAAAATCTTGAATTAATTGAAAAATGAAAAGATTATTAAATACTCTTCATTGTATACAGTTGATGTGATGTTCATGTCGGCTGCGACCCACCTCCCCACGTGTACCAAACACAGATCACGATTTTCTTTGTTTAAAAATGGTTTTGGTGTTTAGGAGAACTCTTGCTATACATTGCGAAAAATTGAAATTGCTTTTTTAAATAAAGGGTGATATTAACTGAGGTTTCTGGGCACTAGTTAAGCAGGTAAAAGTGGAAAGAAAAAAAAAAGTCAACAATAAAAATGATACTTTTTCAACTTACAAAAAGTAAAATACACAATTTTAAAAAAAAACATTTCTTTTTATAATTCTTTAACTAGTGTCTCATGTCTGAGGCACTGGTTAACATTTTCCTTAAATAAATAAGGAAAAGTCAAGTTTTTTAATTTTCTAAAATTTTCCGTTGACTTTTTATTTCCTCAAATGTTTTCGATCACTATTTTTTGTTTTTATTTTTAAATTAACTTATACATAATTTTTATATTTTTAAATAAAATTTTGTAAGTATATTTAATATATTATGAGAATTTTTTTAATTTTTTTTTAATAAAACATAAATTAAACATGAATTTTTCAATGTCTAAAATTTAAAAAATTCATATGGTTCAAGTTCAATTTTAACTAAGACAAAAAGTCTCCACTAAAAAACAATTCAAACGACACTAAAATGTAAGAGGTGGTTAGCGGAAAAGATTCTCGGCAACAAACGAGAGATCTAGGCTGTGTTTGGAACTACTGACAAAGGAAGGAAAGATGCTATGAAGAATGGAAAGTACATGGGGAATTTGGATCTTCAAAGAAAGGGTGAGGAATGATATTTGTTGCGTCTTTTATCAAGGGCCCAACTTTTAAAATTAAAACGGGGCCTTCAAATTTTTTAAGACGGCCCTGTTTATATTGGAAGTGTTTTATTTTAATGTAGTGATATTTGTGTCATTTACTAAATATATCACTTTCTTTCCTCTCACTTTCTATTCACTTTCACTTCTACCAAACAACAAAAAAATCATTTCACTTTCATTCCTTCAATAATCTTTCCTTTTACTTTCTTTCCTTTCACTTTCTTTTGTCATCCAAACAAAGCCCTAATGAATTCTCAACACTTCATAATAAAAGACAAAAAAATTTAATATTTTTTTGAATAAGCTAAATTAGCAAAAAAAAAATTAATATTAAAAGTAAGAGAGTGGATATATTTAATGGTTTAGATTTTCAGAGGTAAGTAATCACTCTTCCCACGTATACAAGAAGATTATTGCTAATGATCCTTATTTTAAAACTACTTTTTAATATATGTTTTTATTGGATAAAATTCATCTATATTCCATTATTTTGAGAGTGGATTTTGCATAAACGGTTAGATCTATAGGAATTTCATCCCATAAAAAATGTTAAATGAAGAAATAGAATGAGCTGGATTGCATGGTATTGAAATAACTTTGTTGAAATTTGGGGTCTAACTCGTCATCACAAAACCGGCTTGTGAAGTGATGAGTGTCTCTTCTTTATAAACTCTCATCATGAGTTTGATCTATCCGATATGAGACTTGAGTTTTTTCCAATAAACATATTTTACACGTCAGATGTTTATTAAGATATGAGATATATAGATTAATTCAAACAAGATTAATTCGGATGACAATGACGAGAAACTATGTGATACAGTTACTGCTAGGGGTGGGCATGGTTCAATTTGGAATGAAAACTAAATCGAACTGAACTGTTTGCTAAATTTAAAATAACTGAACTAAACTGTTTGCATTTCGAATTGAACTGAACTGGTTCAAACTGAACTGAACTATTTCAAACTGAACCAAACAGTTATCATTGGTACCATTGAAAAAAATATATATAGAAAAAGCAAACGAAATTAAATTTTAGTTACCGAACTGAACCGAACTGTTTCGAATCGAACCGAACTGTTTCAGTTAAGTTTCATAATTGTTTGTAATAGTTCAATTTTTTTTTGGTTTAGTTTAGTTCAGTTTGATTTTTTAATTTTTTTTACCCACCCCTAGTTACCGCATCAAATCCAATCGGTGTAACTCAAATTGTATGACATAAATGGAACCACCCTTCCATACCTTCAATATAGGGAAGCAACATAGGGCAGCGATAGAGACGGGCGCATACCTTCAATTCCATTCATGTTATTCTTATCTCTAAATTTTGATTAACAAAATCACTAATCACATTAACTCGTCTCACGTATTCTTATCCCTGTTTTATGGGTCCTGCTAACCAGTGCCCGGGCACTGGTTAAGCATACCATAAAAGAGAATTATTACCATAAAAGGAAACTGTTTTTGACTTTATTATAACTTAATTACACAATTTCAATGCATTAACTACTATATAACTTCCTTTTTCATATCTTTAACCAGTGCTCCAGGGGCACCTGTTAGCATTTCCCCTATTTTATTCATCCAAGCTATAAGATACTTTGTGGTCGTTAAGCTAACCGTCCCTGCCACGTTAGAAAATGGGTCCATCACGTGTGCCAGCTCCTGAACATTCCCTTTCTCGTTTTTTATTTCCTTTTCTTCCATCGATGTATTTGCATTACATGGTCATGAACTACACATGTCCATTGCCGACTGATCAAGCGAATGTCACCCGCATGTGAATATGGATCATAGACCATATGGTTTCTTTGTTTTTTGAGTTTCTTTACTGATACACTCTTCTAAGTGCTTTTTATTTGCATGTTTAGTTGTACATTCTCATAAAAAGACACGCTTCATTCTTAGAGAAGATTCGGAAAGGAAAAGAAAAAAAAACTCTTCATTCATTTTCATTATAGTGTTATATTTGCAATAGAAAAATAAATAAAGGCCTTGTTTGGTAGCCAGGGTAAGAGAGGGTAATATAACATAATATGATAAAAATAAATTGAAAGGAAACATTTCTAAAAAAATGAAAAACATTTCTAAAAATATAATTAAAGGATACATGTTTTTTTGAAGGTTTGGAAAAATTAAAGGATAAAATATATATAAAAAACATTATTTTTAATTAAAATACTTTAAATATTAGATAAAAAAGAATGGGTTATCTTCGTGAGTTTAGCTCAGTTGGCATGGATATTGCATATTATATGCAGAAGTCGGGGTTCGAACCCGGACACTTCACTTCTCTACAATTAAATAAATTGTGTGAGCTCTAGCCACTAGGCTATATAACAAAAAAAAAGAATGGATTAAATATATTTTTCATCCCAAAATATAGAGATTCTAATTTACATCCATAAAAATAAAAATAGGATGTTTTCGCCTTCACAATTTTTTTTTTTTTATTTCTGGTCCTTAATAAACACAATTTTAACATTTTCTTGAACATAATATAAGCATACATGTGTTGGACATAATAAAGGGAGATAATTTTAACATATTTTAAACATAATATAGTCATAACATTGACATATAATATAGGTATGAACATATATGAACTTGCTAAAAAATGAAAATAAGCTATTGTTGAACAAAAAAAATAATCTATGAAGGACAAAACATGCAATGAGAAATGTTAATCGGTGTCTCCGGAACACTCTTTAAGGAATTTAAATAGTAAATTTTTATGGAAATTTATATAATTAATGCATTGAAAATTGAAATATTTAACTTTTTTAAAAAACAATTTCTTATTTTAGATTGCTTAAAGAATGCCTCGGACACCACTCGTTAACAGTTCCTTTTATTTTTACCCAAATCAGTCGGTCAGTTTACCGCGATAATGATATCCTAAACAATAATATATCCTATGTAATATATAAGAATTGGATTCGATATTCGATAATAGTTGGATATGTTTATAACGTGTAAAAGCCACGTGGTCCCAAAAAAGTGATTGTAAATGGAAATGTTGGTTGGATAGTCAACTTCCTCACTCCACGTCCTATAAATGGAGCCACCCTTCCCTCGTCTTTATCTCATTATTATCATACCTACTAACAACTACTCTGTTCTGTGTAAACTAAATTGTCCTTTTAATTTATTTGAACTCAAAAGATCAAAAATGGGAACAGCTACATGCATCGATATCATTCTTGCCATCATCCTCCCACCTCTTGGTGTCTTCCTCAAGTTTGGCTGCAAGGTATAAAATAAAATAAAACCCTATTTAATTTATTCCCTTTGCTTTATTTCTCTTTGGTTTGTTACTTTTGCTTAATTGTTTTGTGGCTTTATGTTATACAGGTGGAGTTCTGGATATGTTTGATTCTCACCATCTTGGGCTATCTTCCTGGAATTCTCTATGCCATCTATGTTATCACTAAGTGATTATTCAATTGCCCCCTCAATATAAGGTTCGGATTTTTATTTTATTTTAATTATCCTGAAATTTGACTGCCGTTAGGTTCATGTCATGTTTCTTTATCTTAGATCAAATATATGGAATTTATTCAATATAAATAGATTTTGAAAGGGGTTTCTGTTTGGTAAAGTCATCAGGGAGAGTCACAATAACTTCGCAAAAGCTACCTTTTAGAACTTCAACAAAATTATAGTATTAGTCTAATTTTGTCAAATACTAAATACTGACTAAGTCAATTATTTCTATTGAGTATTTGATCAGTTGTTAGTTGTTACCTTCCCAAACACAGCAAAATAGTGAAATTCACAATCTTAGCGGAAACAACAAATCTCATGTTATGGAAACAGGGTATAGTTTTCAGTGAGTTTCATCATTTTGCCTAACTAAGAAAATATTTTGTTCTCTCAAAAAAAACAAAATGTTGTTTTTCTATTTGCTAAATAATTGTGACGCTTTTCGTTAACAAGAAATTAATTGAACCTTAAGTTTTGTTAACTCTACTTCTACTGACAGTGAATATATTCAATGTTTTTGTTCACAGGTGGATCATGAATAGTTTGTCAGGGGCATCATTCTAGTATTTCAATTCAGATATTGGTTTCATGTAAAATTGTTCAGTGAAGGACAATAGTTGATTCTTTTTTGTTTTTATCTATCGGTGTCAATATTCCAATTTCTTTACTTTTTTAGCTCTGTTTTTTAACTTCCGTTTTGTCCTGCGTGGAAATGAAAGTGTGAAGCTTGTGAACTCTATAAATGGTTGTAGAATTGAACTATAGTAGTAGTTCATCTCGGTAATCTTGTTCGCATATCCTTGACTTTAAGATATTCATTAAATATTTATATGTATGTTTTGTTTCACTTCTAGAGGACTGTGATTGATCCTCGAGATATATAATTGTTTTTTATATATTTGTTGAGTAGAATTGATTTTACTTGATATATTTTTTTAAGAAATTAAGCTAGCTCATCGAAATTGGTGCAATCGAACATGAAACGTTGAAAGGAACACACGAGGTCCTAAGCAGGAATAATTGTATTTGAGAGGAGCACAATAACAAATTTATAATTCAACTCACTTTATATGAATGTATCCAAACAAAAATCATTTTTAATCATAATCACTTGTAACCAAGATCAATTATCTCAATCGCACAATCAAACACACACTAAATCGAATTAGGTTTTACAAGATGTTTGACATGATAAAAAATTCAAGACACAAGTTTAACATGTTATCCATTTATACTTATGAATTATGACATGTAAATAAACTAACAAATTAATATCTCAAAATGTAATCCTTTCAAAAAAAAAATAATCTCCGAATGTGATTAAGTTGTATTTTTCATATTTTACTAGTTAAGATACCTGTGCTATGGTACGGGTAGCGCAAGAACGATTTTGATAGTTTATAGATTGTCTAATGGAATAGAAGTTAATTAATAGAGAAGGTGTTTTGGTTAGTGAACATATTAAAAGTTAGAATAGTTCATGTTATGTATATCTAATTAGTTGGATAGATATGTTTATAAAGAATAAATAATTGGGTGAGACGTGATTGTTAAGTTAAACCATCTTTGGAAATTGCAATATTAACCGAAAATTTGGTTTTTATAGTTTTGAATTTATTTATTACAATAACTTATTTTAATTATATTTTATAGTCATAAATCATCTGACAAAAATACTAAAATTGTTCGGCTAAATACCATGATTCATGTTTGAATTTTGACTCCTCCATTTATGTATGAGTTTTTAATGAATTTGTCATTTATCTATTTAAAAAAAAAATCATTGATGTATACAAAAAATTAATGTAAGATGATGAAGAGATCCAAGTCCAATTGCAACCTCACATTACAGGTATACAAACCGTTGATCGAAACGTTCATCTCATTGGGTGTTTTCTAACCAACAGACCTATCCGTTCTTATATGATGATGGAGAAGACAGCCATTTCGGAACCCGTCTGAAGCATACAAATTCAGGATATTGTATCAAGCCTCTTTACATTCCAGTTTTTTCACCACCTCGACTTGCAAAGAATTCTCAAAAAGATATAATATAATTGGAAAGAAGTACGATTACTACAAAATGATTACCGTTCAAAATACAAAGAAGTACTAAGACTTGGTTATATAATGCTTTTATGGAAAGAATTGGGAAAGAAGCACAGTTGTATGCATATATATGAGGTAGTAGAACGATTCAATGACTCAATTGCTAAATAGACATTCATTTATAATATTCATAAGAACTTTTATTTTATAAAGAAGTGTATACGCTTGAATTTTTCTTTTGACAAGTAACTTAGTGTCTAGAAAAATTCATTTTAAAGGTGAATAAATGGGGTATCCGGAGTTCAAATAACGGTCGTTGTATATTTTATGCATTATCCCTTATCAAGTGAGTTGAGTTCACTTGAACTGTATACGTTGAATTGAATTTACTTATAAAGTTTCAAACATTTTTAAAAGGAAGAAATTTGCATTAATTATAAGGTGCAATGAATTCATTTTATTTTCTTTCAAATTAATTTTCCTTTTTAATGTTATTATGACATTTTTTTGTAATATCTTTATAACAGTTTATATCTATATTGTATATAAATAAAGGGTTTTTCTAACCTATGCAACATTGCATAGGATAAGGTGCAATAAATGTACCTCTTTTTTCAACAAAAACTAGCATATTAATTATCATTTTCTTGAAAAATGATAATTTTCTCTATCATATTAATCATTTACTATTTTATTTTTATAACTATTTTTTTAAGTGCATAGAAGAAAATTTATTTAGATATAGAAGCCAGAAAAAAATTTAACGCACAAGATTATGAAAGCAACAAATTATGGAAGGACATAGATAGCAAAGACCAAATTTAACTCCAAAAATTTAGATAGTAGCAACAAATTCAAGGACCAACCATTCCTTAAAAAAAAAAATCAAGGACTAACCTGTCCATTCTATATTAGTTAAGTCGGGCTTCTATATCTAAATAAATTTTCTTCTATGCACTTAGTGTTCCATTTAACTCATGAATAATTTCCACGCACTTAAAGGATAATTATTAGTGTTCTATATCTAAATAAAATATGAATGATTAATATGATAGAGAAAATTATCATTTTTCAAAGAAAAGGATAATTAATATGCTAGTCTTTGTTGAAAAAAAAGGTACATTTATTGCACCTTATCCTATGCAATGTTGCATAGGTTAGAAAAACACATAAATAAATTAATCGATTTCAGCTATTTTAGGTTGACTTTTTCTTTTTCTAAAATTACTCTCAACTTTCAAAACAAAAGTAGCACATATAATAAATAGATAATAATAAATTCAAATATTAGAATAAAAGTGTAACAAATACGATATGAGTAAAGAGGGTTGTTTGGGATTGCGACAGTTTTAAGAGCCCGGGTCCCGACGGTGTCAGTTTCGGGTTCTTAAAAGATTTTTGGGATTTATTACAGGAAGATCTTATGAGATTCTTGGTGGAGTTCCATAGAAATGGGAAGTTGACTAAAGGCTTGAACTCTACGTTTATAGCGTTAATTCCAAAGGTCTCTA
>Ga0228710_1011257_pt1 | contig 11616 bp, 7 predicted proteins | sample MedpolnodulmetaG_FD_177995 | JGI IMG/M metagenome (GOLD analysis project Ga0228710, IMG submission 177995) | Root nodule microbial communities from Medicago polymorpha collected in Santa Monica, California, United States - pink nodules | ecosystem: Host-associated > Plants > Roots > Nodule... | reverse complement strand
ATCATAATTAAAGTTTAATGAAAATTTTCCTTTGTCTCTCAAATATGAAAAATTCTAAGTATAGGTTTTAGATATGACTCACCGTTTAGAAATTTGTGGAAGGGATCTTAGTGGTAGCAAGGGTAACAGTGACAAATTATCTCTTTGATCAACAATTTGAGAAAATGATCAGTGAGACTTTGGGACTGAGTTGTTGAAAAGGTTGTCTTGCTTGGGTTGTTAGGTTTGTTTCCATTGATTATTAATTCAATTCTATTGATGCATTCCTTATTTGTTTAGTTTCAAATTTCAATGTGATGTTATGTGGTAATATTTCCTCACTGGAATGTTCCTCTCCATATAGTTATGACAAACTCAAATGTATGTCACGGTAATGAAGAACAACAAAAGAGAGAAGTTTGGAAACCTTTTATTTCAATCAATTCTTTTAGTGGTTTTGTTCTGATAGAAAGATAGAGAAATTTAAGGAGATCAAGAAAACGTGGTTCTTTCGGCCAAACAAGGCCAATCTTGATGGTGGTGGTGGAAGAAAAACTAGTGGCGGCGATTGAGGGAGAGGAGGATAAACTTCTAATTTTTGGGGTTTCAGAAGAATGGGAAATAAAAGTGAGAGAAGAAAGGTCGATTTTAATGAGAGAAATTGGGCTTGACCCAATTGGTTAGTGTAGGGTGGTTGACGCCTAAAATGGTGGTGTGGATATCAATATAACCAAATTTGCATTTTTATTAAATTTGAAAACAATTTTTTTGGTAGAATTTATAAAACAATTCCCAACCTAGAGTTTATATGATTTAATTTTTAAAGGCTTATTTATACATTTAGTCCCTGCAAATAGAGATCGTTTGAATTTTGGTCCCTGAACTTACTAATTATTTTAAACAGCCACTGCAATTATTAATCATTTGAAATTTAGTCCCTCAGGCCATTTAATTACTGCCACATCACTAATCTAATGAGGTGTCATTGTTGACTGGTCACGTGGCAGCCTGAGTCAACAAATGTTGGTTAACGGACAAAAATACCCTGACTTCTCAGACACACGTAAAATGATGAAACTACCCCAAGTTTCAACACACTGACCCATTTCTTACATGAATTTAGGACTGACTATGAGTTGGATGGCAAACTACTACAAAATTTGTAATCCTTAACTCCAAATGTGTGTTCAATCTCCCAAAAATGATAACCATTTCATCAAAAACGAGTTTGGTTTTTATAGTATGCGTTCTGTAACTTTAAAATCGTGTCACGATGCTAAAAGTTGTATCATGATGCCTTCATTAAATTTTTCATTCATCACACTTTAATGCAAAATTGTGTCACGATGCTCCAAATCGTCTCATGATTATCATGGAATTTTTAAATTTCTTCTTTGCCGCTCACAAAATCGTGTCATGATACTACAAATCGTGCCACGATTTGTTATGCAGTAGTAAATGCTCATTTAGAAAACAAAAATCGTGCAATAATGCTAAAAATCGTGTCACGGTGTTGAATCATCATAACCAATGATTTTCTTCAATTCCTCAACTCCAAGCCGTCTATAATTGCAAAAAAACAAAAAAAAAACTCAACCAAAATGCATAAAAACTGACTAAAAACATCATATGACAACATGTCATCACAACCCCAAACTTACATCATTCCTTGTTCTCAAGGAATTCACTTGTAAATGACAATAGACGATAAATTAACAACTTAACCCACCAATGGTTTTACCAAAAGTTCATCTTCTTAACTAGCAATTTGATGAGTTGACTTGCTTGACCACACATCCAATTCCACAACTTATCACATAATATTGATAAAGGATTCCCGCAGTCGACATGCAGGTCTGCCATATTATCATACATTTGAAAAGTTGTCAATCAAAGTCAATATTACGTACACACTTTTAAGAATTTTTAAGGTTATAACGGGGTTTAGATAAAGGTGAATTGTTTTTAGAAAGTAGGTTTAATAGAACACAAATGGAATTAAGCAAGTCCTACTGATTTAAGTAACTGAAAACCCTCAACCCATAAAGAAAATTATGATCACACTTAAAGGACTAGAGAATTAAATAATTAATGATGCAGATCACTAATTAAACTTACAAACCTTTGTCTTATTTTTTTCATCTTCTTCTGTTTTTTTTAAGCTGATATTTTTCATGGTTCAACTTATTCTTTTATTTTCTATATTTTTTATGAGACAAAAATTGATCATTTTGTTGGGTCACGAGGGGGGTCTGGGGGACTGTCCACATCGAGGTTAGAACAACCGCACTTGCAAGAGAGATGCCACACTCTTACCCAAAACCTTAAGGCAATGGGTTTATGGATCCTCTTACTTATAAAGTGTTCAACCTTTACTTTTCTATCCGATGTGGGACATATAACTCACACTTGCACACAACACTCCCCCTCAAGTGTGAGTCCATCACTTTATCGTGCTCCCCCTTCAAGCGGAAGCTCTTACTTGCTTGTATCGCTATTGCTGATTTCTCCGCAACGGACCAACACTGTACCGCTGTTGCGGCTTTCTACACAAACGGATCGGCTGCCTCGATCGTACCCTTCGTTGAATGGGGCTCTGATACCACTGTTGGGTCACTGGGGGGAGCTAGGGGGACCGTCCACATAGAGGTTAGAACAACCGCACTTGCAAGAGAGACGTCACACTCTTACCCAAAATCTTAAGGCAATGGGTTTATGGATCCTCTTAGTTATAAAGTGTTCAATCTTTACTTTTCTATCTGATGTGGGACATATAACTCACACTTGCCCACAACACATTTCTCTATCAAGGACTTTGTAGATTCTTGATATTTGTAGCCAAAATCACTTCACTAATGTTGATATTTATCTTAAGATCAAATACTTAGCCACTTGTACCAAATTGAATCATGTTGATAAACCTAAAATGATGTTTAAAAATTTGTAAGATAAGTTGCTGATCCATTTTTTGTGAAGGATGGGAATCTGCTCTTACTTCCTTATGTTGCTCCTTATGAAAGAAAGTGTCAACTGATTTCGAATCATCAACATGATTCATATCAATTTTTTCTTCCTCAGATGGGTTTCTATATTTTCGCTTCATATAGGTTTTGCATATAAAATGTAAAAATATTTAATAGAAACATTATATTAATGTTGATATTTTGAAAATAGTTTCTTATATCAATACATAAAAAATTTACACCCACAAATATAAGCACATAAAATCTACAATGAGTACCGTGCAAATTTTTAAGTGTTTTGCATATAAATTAAAATATAATTAATAGGAACATTACATTAATGTTAATACGTTGAAAATAATCCATGAATTTTCAAAACTTTCTCATATTGATACATAAAAAAAACGCAAATATAAGAACATAAAATCCGCAACGAGTGTGGTGCAAATATTTAACGATGTTTTATATATAAAATGAAAAAATATTGAATAGAAACACTACATTAATGTTGATATTTTAAAAATAATCATGAGTTTTCAAAACATTATCATAACAACTTTCTCATATAAGTTGAAATATATAACAGTGTTTGCATATAAAATAACAAAATATTTAGGGTTAAATATGTTTTAAATTCCTACAAATATACCAACTTTTTGTTTTAGTCTCTCTAAAAATATTCTTTGACTTTTAGTCCTCCAAAAGTTTCCTATCACCACTTTTGGTCCCTACTTTTAAGCAAACACATGTGTAGTCTTTATATTTTTGAATGAAATTTTGCAAAATGTGTAGAATGTTATAACAATCTCTCCCAAAAGAAATTACAATTTTTTAACAAAAACATGAATTAAATATGAATTTTTAGGCGCCAAAAACATAAAACTTCATTTTAGTTCATGTCTTGTCAAAAAAATGCTAACTTTTTTTAGAATAGATTCTTATAATATTCTAAACATTCCTAAAAAAATTCATTCAAAAATATGAAGGTCACACATTAGTTGACTTAAAAGTAGGAACCAAAATTGGTGGTGGAAAATTTTCGAAGGACTAAAAGTCGAAGAAAAATTTTATGGTGACTAAAACGAAAAGTTGATATATTTATAGGGACTAAAAAATGTATTTAACCAAAATATATAATATAAACACTACATTAATGTTAAAATTTTGAAAGCAATCATGAGACAATGTAATTTTACCATATCGACTTTCTCATATCAATTCATTTTCTTTGACGCATCTCAATGCACAAAATTGCTTTCGCAAAAGTGACAAATAAAATCTACCACAAGCGCGGTGTAAATATTCAACGGAATTTTGCATATAATTTTTTTATTAATAGAAACATTACATTAATCTTGATAATTTTTATTTTCTATCTTTTAACATTTCACAATATTACTAAAGTAATTATTTTTTATATAATTACTGTAATATTACGTGATCCGTACAAATACGCATTTTTGCTATTTTTTTTAAAACAGAAATCTAAATTGGAGAGCAAGGTCCACACTGTTTTTGAAGTATGAAGCCGACTTGTTTGTTGTTATTTTTGTGTGTGAAAGTGAAAGTACGAAGCTGAGTACTTTACTTCTTAATTATTTCATGGTAAACAAGTACTAGATTTTTTTTAGGGATATACAAGTACTAGATTTTTCTTTTTTACAAGTACTAGATGTATTATTTGTAAAAAATGAAGTACTGGATGTCTTTGAATATAACCTAAAGTGAATTTTATAGCTTTAATTAGCAAGACTAGAACATTCTATTGACGTGGTCACAATACTTCCATCTTTGTTCTAATTTTATGATTTTGACTTTTAGTAGCCAGCATTTTTTCAACAACAAAAAAATAAATAAACACAAGAGACAAAGAACATGTTTGTGAAGGCATATACCTTTTGAGTAAGGATAATATGTATGGTTCTGAATAAATTTGCACAAATCTAGCATTGCAAAACTACACACATGCAAGATATTTTGAATGAAATTTTAGTTTGAACGTGTATGAAAGAGTAATAACACCTCCCTTCACATAATGGTTGTCACAAATTTGACAGAAAGATTAAGTGCATCTTTAGCATTACAGTAGATTTGCATTAGAATGAGTCATTGTGAATTTTGCAAAAACTACAATGTGTAACATGCACCAACTGTTTCAATTTGCTATTTTTAAGTGATTAGAAATTTTACTTTTTCTCTTTAGGGCTAAACTAAACTTCTGGTTTTTTCTCTGAAACCAGAATGGATATTCACTTTAAGCATGAAAAACCAAGTTTATGAATTATGTCAAATTGCACTTCAAAATTGCATATAGAGCAAATGAAATTATAATAGATATGTTAAATCGGCGGAAGCAACAACAAAAAAACATAGACATCGGAGTCTCAGGTCTGATTATAGAACCTGGCCTTCTATAACATCTGTTCCGAGCTGGAAGATTGTTTGGCATTGAATCTAATTGGCATGGTGAATAGTTCTATCATGTAATTGAATTCTATCAGTTACATCTGAATAAAAAAAAAGTAAAAAATAAAAAACAACAAAAAAGGAATTTAACAAAATGAAAATTAGAGTACAAAATTAACAGAAGGAAAATGTTGACGTGGTGTTCCTGCTGACTATGCCTCATTGAGACCTTAATGGTACATTCTACTACAACCCTTCTCTTTGCTTCTAATTCTTTTCCATTTTTACCCTCTAAAGATTTTTTTTCCATTTTTTTTTTCAGTTGGCCATTGCCATTTCTTCCCATATAATACAAGAATGACTACAACATCACTATGTTCATGGATTTTCACTGTCAAAAACTTGTATACGGTTTTCATATCATTGGCTCAATATAACACAACACGAATAAGGCCTGGCTGTGGTTCTGTGAAATCAAGACCCTCTTCTTCGAGTAGATAACGCTGTACAGCTATCGGAAGTCTCGCAGGAGTGCGGGAACCTCTGGTATGATGACCGGTACCAACACAGATATAAACCTGCAAACGCTGCTCCGCAGCTCTGGCTGTGCTTCTTAGCACACCCAGTTCGTGTTTCAGCACGTGAATCGCTTCGCTTACATGGAGTCCATGCAAGTCTATCATTCTCTCATGTCCTCTTCCATTAACCATCTCTGGACCAACAGGATTCCTGAAAAATCAACACTCACAATGACCACAGCAGTATCCAACATAAGGTAGCATTTGGCATGCAGACAGAAGGTAGCATAAGGTAACATAAGGTAGCACTTGTTAATTCATAATATGCACCTGTTGAGATCTCACACTTGATGAGATATGCCAGGAAAATATATTTATAAGTGGGAGACATCTCTCACCTTAAAAGTCAATTTTGTATTGTTGAGTTAAACCCAATCCAAATCTCACGAGCACCAAACATAAACAAATCTTGTCTCGTATTTTAAGCCATTTTAACTTGATTGTTAAATGTTACCTTCGAAAACCAACCTAAATAACAAATAAGCAATTGTTTTTCAACTAAACAGGCTTGGATACATAGATCAATCGACCATTAGCTAAAAATAGACCAGTTACCCTTAAATTGTCGACCATTTACAACACTTACTTTCTCGTGACTTTTTCTCGCTAAACACCATACAACATTGTGGGTCTTATATAAGTACGATAAAAATTTCCTTTAACCTTGGTAGGTATGTTTTATCGAGTTTTATTCCTCACTTTCATCCACCCTACTCAGATGTTGACGTATTTTATCTCCTAGTCACTCTGTGTGACAAACCCAAGGTCCTTAGAGCACCAACCTAGTAACAAGGGATTTCAGAACAAAAAATATGCAAATTCTAGCTCATACAACAATACCCTTACATAAAGAAGCTGTTTGGCGACCTCTACAGGTGAGAAAAGGAAATGCTACAGTATTTTGGGAAGGAGATTTTCTCAAATGTGTACTAGCACTCGATTTTGGATGGCAGAAAATAGCAATTTGTTTAGATTCCACTACACAATAGTGCTATATTTGACAATATTTTGTACCAACTAGCGTATGGAAGCGGTATGTTCAAATTCTGCTGTGTTATAGTGCCACTATAGCTGCTATTTAACAACACTATGCGAGAAGGAAGAACAAGTAGAACAAACAGTCTGACAGGCTTAATGCATAATCAAGACAACTAAGTTGCTACAGTTCAATCTCGGCCAAATTGATGGTCATGCCACTATTGGACAAATCAAAAACAATCTCATAAATGCTCAAATTCTAGATGAACTAGCCGATTTGTCTGGTTGAGCAACCAAACATTATTGAAAAAATACTGTTTTTTCATATTTATATATGTTTTAAAAAAATATATATATTTGATTTAAATTATTCACATGAAGTCAACCCAATCCAAGTATTCAACCAATCGGTTTAAATGGTTGAACCTCAACTGAAAGTTTTACCAGTTCATTTTCTAATCTGGTTTTAACAATGTTGGAAAATATACACAATTCTCATTATAACCCCACAGTTTTTTGTTTTGATCAAAAGTAGCATGGATAGGAAGAGTGGATAGCAGTGAGGAACAACAAACCTCTGGCGGTAAATAGATTCTTGAGCTTTCCCATGAGCTTCTTTCATATGCATGTTATGCAGTTGCCCTTTAGCACTTAGCTCCTTTGCAAGGGCCTTATTACCAATAAGGTAGGCTTGTCGTGCCTGTTTGTAAATTATGAACAATTAAATAGAAGTTACAGAAATTAGGATAGGTCCTGCAAAACCCTCATGTTGCATTTCTTCTCAATCTAGTAGGTAGAGCTTCGTGGTTGAAACTTAAGTTACAAAAACGTAAGCTTCTGTTCCACTGGCAGTCTGGCACATGCAAAAATCTAAGGTTGAAAAAATATATAGGACCTGTTTGGATTGACTTATTTGAGGTTATCTAATGATATAACCACTTGTGAGACTGTTTGGAAGAGTTGATGAAAATAACTTATGACATGGCCATAAGCTATTTTAAGCTTATTTCCATAAACTTTTCATGATAGCTTATATAAACAATTAATAACTGATAAACTTCATTTTATCTTTTGTTAAAAAATAGTTTATATATAGGCATGTATGTTATGAGCGCTTAATTAAGTTGCTTATCCAAACAGGACCATAGATGATGCATATTATGGACTAACTAGGAGAAAGAACATAACATATAAGTCTAAAAATTTAGGGAAAACAGGTTGGTATGAGCCTCAGTAAACCATGAAGTGTGTAGCAAATATCATACACTATTGTCATTAAAATGCCCATTAACTTCTCGGCAGCATGAATCAGAGACCCACCTGCTCAAAATATGCATTACGTAAGCGTGCATGATCACGAGCCTCCTCCCGAAGTTCAGAATACATATTTGCTGCCATTCAAAATAGTTAAAGGGAACCAGTATAAAAGGGACTCATCTAAAAATGGAAACATATAAACATAAATATTTACCAACAGCGTCACCGGTTTCAAGCCAGACAGGTGCTGGCCGAGCAGATCCACGATTTTGTAACCTATCGCCGAAGTTAGTTCTCCCCTGTCCGCCATTGTAGGCACTAGCTAGAACATTTAAACTCCTACTTGATCCGGTGGAAGCATCACCAGAACCATTTCTATCATACTTCCATATTCCAGAATCCTGAGAAGCTAATTTCCTGACAGCTGAAGCGAAGTCAGTAGCACCTCTAGATGGAATAGAAGAGCTCGATTTGAACATGAGCAAGTCTTTGCCAGACGGTAAGTAAGGACTGCCACTTTGTTGAACATTATCTGCAGCATATTTTGCAGTAGTAGTCTGGCCATTTGTTGGAGCAAGTGCTGGAAAGTCCATTGGAGTCAGATTGGGAGATGACAGAGTCTTTGGGCTTGGGTTCTGGATGAAATTACTATCAACTTGAATCTACAAATTTGTAGGAAAAAGAAAACCAGTTAAGAAGTATACACGAGAAATGAAAATATTCACGAAAGCAACAATAACATCCATGGAATGAAAAAGAAAACCTTGAGACATGGTTGAATTACAATATCATATAAACAAGAAAAGATTATAAATTCAAATGAAATTTTAATAGTCCTGAACTCCTGATAAGTTCCTATCAGGTCCCTTGTGACTTGTGAGCATGACACAAAGGGTATAAGTATTCAGGAAACAGTGATTAGAGTCTGGAAGCTGCATTGCGTTGGAGTCATCTCACAACTTTATGGGATGCCGGAAACTTCCCTGCCAAAACAAGGCACGAGCATTGCTCGACACATTTAGCTTCCGTCTATTCAAATTTAATATTGTATCAAAACATATCGCAAGATGTGCATTTCCAACCAACACGGCATGCTAGGAGAAAGATATAACTCATGAAGAGAGACTTTATTAAAAAACAAAATTTAACCACAGGTTAGTTGATATGTGAAGATCAACCCACCTCTAATTGAGTGAGCATCTCAATGGTCAGATGTAAATCACATCCATTGGCAAAGTACACTTCAGCAAGGCTTTCTGACGCAAAACCAGGGAATAGAGAAGCTAAAAATTCCAAAGGGTTAAAATCAGTCTCATCCACAATAGCATTCTCGGTCAAAACATCATTTAAGAATCCATGCCTAGCATTGTCATCATAAGCAAGTGCCTCTTGACCACTGCCAACATGAAGATTGTTATCGTTTAAGAATCCAAGCCTAGCATTGTCATCATAGGCAAGTGCCTCTTGACCACTGCTAACATGGAGGTTGTTATTCCCAATTGGTCTTTCCCAAGGCTTTGCTAATGAATTCAAAAAGCTTGCTGAAGATGGTTCCTCCCGGTATGTTGAATTGGAAAACCTTAACTTATCGGCAAATGTATTTCCGTTAAGGTGATGTTGAGGTAATTCCTGCTGCTCATTTAGTATATATCTGCTTCCCTTAGCAGAAGAAAACATTGACGATTCATTATCGTCATTTATAGATAAGCCTGCGAATGAGAGGTTATTAAGACCTTGGGGTTCTTCTTCTTCAATGACCTTGAAATCAGGAGTGATATCATCCGGAAGTTGACAACGCCAGTAATTGTGGGCCTCGTCATCAGAATTATTTGAAATGGATGATTCTGATCGATCTAAAACTGCTTTGCCGAGAGAACCAGCAGTTGTAAGCCTTGTTGTTGCATCTACCGAGCTAGTACTTCCAGACGGCAGTGATCTGAGTGAAAAGGGAATAAACTCTGCTGCATTCGGATTCAAAGAGGTTGCCTTGTTTGGTGAGCTCAGTTTTGTGTCTGTCGGGGATCCTCCTTTCTTGGATAAACTCATTATTAACTAGAATACGTACAAAACGACTAAAACATAGATGAACTTCAAAGACAGTAAGAGCAAGTTCCAAACAGCTTCATCCGAACCCTGCAAAACAAATCAATTCAATCATACTCATTAATCAAATAGTATTCCATTACATGACACAAAATACATGCATATGAACAAAATAAACAACTCATCATTCAACTCCATCTAATCCACCACTTTGAATTGCCAAATTAAAAAGCAATTAAACATATATGAAAGGTGCATAACTAAGTTGATTACCCCTGCAAGCAACTATATGCAGCCGATTTTAATATTGTAACTTGGAAGTAAGTAAATTCTATAAGCTTAATTGAATAATGAATCGAGGTACTGTGTATAACTTGGAATTGAATTGTATAAGCTTAATTAAACAATGAATCAAGGAACTATGAATAATTTGGAAGTGAATTGTATAAGCTTGATTGAAAAATGAATCAAGGAACTGTGTATGAGCTACAACACAACTTTAAGCAGATCTAATGAATACAAAAATTGTACTTTGGAACACTATCCAATTTCAGAACTAGTACAAAACTTCAAGATAAGGTTAAAACCCTAAAATTTTCAGAACCAAATAATTGAAAATATTCAAAACAGTTTCAAAGATGAACTTAACAATTGAAATTATAGCTGAATAGTAACTACATAAAAAGCCAATTAACACCTAAACCAAATTTTCATAAAAACAACAAAAAAAGTACAATCAAATAAAAAACAAAAACAAAAAATGAAAATTAACAAGTCAAAGCATCCTTTAATTAAGAAAGCCACAAAATTTCCTAGATCTTAAGCAATTCAACACCTCAAAAAAAAAATCAAAAAGTCAAATTAACCAAATTGAACAAAAATTATATCAAAAACACAAGATTTAACAAGATGGGTCAGTGAAAGATCTAAAATTTAAATAAAATTACAAATAAAAATTATACCTTTACGAATCAAATCAAAGGGATCCATAAGAAAAAATTGCATGAAATGAAGAAGTGAATAAAGATTAAATTTTTATATCTGGGAATTGGAACTAGCTTGTTCAGTATTGTTATCTGAGTTATCAAGTTTTTTTTTTTCTCTTTCTCTCTCTGTTGTTGTTTTTTGTTTGAAAATGAAAAAACCCTTTTAGGGTAATACTACTAACACCAGCACCACAAAAATTCTAAAGAAGACACCCAACCTTTCGCCACTAGATTTGACCTCTCTCTCTTTCTCTCTCTACAAACTTTCTCTCTCTATCTCTATAGTGTGTACTAAATTATTAAATTAATTTGTATGATTGGGATTTGGGTCACTAACTTTTTTTTTACGATTTTAGTGCATTCAATTCAATAGTTTACTTTATGTTTCTAATTGGAATTAGTTTTTTTTTTTTTAATTTCTGTTAG
>Ga0228710_1011254_pt1 | contig 11619 bp, 7 predicted proteins | sample MedpolnodulmetaG_FD_177995 | JGI IMG/M metagenome (GOLD analysis project Ga0228710, IMG submission 177995) | Root nodule microbial communities from Medicago polymorpha collected in Santa Monica, California, United States - pink nodules | ecosystem: Host-associated > Plants > Roots > Nodule... | reverse complement strand
GTTATTGAAATCATAAATAATTCAAAATTACAGCAACATTGTTTTTAAACTTTAGCCATTGCTAGGGAATTAATTTGACTTGATTTAATATGAATCATAACATTTAAATGATGTATGACTTAACCCTACAACAGTTAAAAAAAAACAATTAACATGATCTCATGAAGTTCAGGAATGAAGACTTGAGTTTAACACACGGAGTGAGGATACGGGGGCTGTTGATTCATAATTCCATCATATGCACAAATGAATTACCATCTTCCAAAATAACATTAAGGAGAACAATTTCTTCAAAAAAAAAATATGAAGGAGAACAACAGAGCATATTTAACAACAAATTCTCAAATAACCATCTTCTGTTCCAATAAGAAACAATCGAGAGAAAGGAAGTATACTAATACTTGATAATGCTGACAAGCTTCTCATTCCGTTATCTGAAGAAACATAGAGTTTCTGGGGGATAATGTGATGCTGCCCATCCTGTGTCATGAAACCATATAATCATGACCAAAATTTTGAAAAATAAACATCATCATTGAACAATGACATTGAACACAAAGGAATGGAGGCCCTACAAGGCAATTAAACATCATCCCTTGGTATATAATAATCTTCCACAAAAATTTGATTAATTCCACTGCTCTCTCGAAGTTTTAAAATAAGGCAATTAACATGAAATGATATGTGTCATGATTTCAGTAGAGAGTATATTAAGGGAGGACTGAATTTTTTTTCCTTAGCAAGCACATGCACTGCACTCCCTTAAGGGTGTGTTTGTTTAAGCTTTAAAGAAAATAAATTTTGTGTTAGAAAAATCTAGAGATATTTTTTTAGCGATTTTGAAAAAAATCTGAAGCTATTTGTGTTTGTTTACTATCCAAAAAAATGATTTTTTAAAAAAAATGATTTTTAACTAGTTCATGTCCTACCTCCTTATGTTTAAAAAAAATAGATTTTGAGAAAAGCTAATCCTAATAGCTTTTCATTTTAGAGTCAAAATAGATTTTTTCGATAAAATGAATTTAAAAAAAAATCCTAAACAAACACTTAAAAATGATAAAATAGATTTTTTTTACTAGAAAAATATATTTTTTCATAAAAGAATCCAAAACAAACGGGGCCTAAATCTATCAAGAGATGATTGGCAGGAACGGTGAGTTATCTATAAACGATTTCAGGATATCCATCATTTATTACCGGAGAGTGAAATCTATTTGAACAACCAAAGGAAAAAGAAATTCACATTCTACGTGGGTGTGAGCCTAAAAAATGAGAAGCATACCGTTTCAATGGCAGATTTAGACAAGGAAAGAAGCCCAATCCTATTCCGGGAAATTGAAATAACATCTTGGCCCCAAATGGAGAAACTGGATATTCCATCTGAATGACCTCTGAAAATAATGGGCTGTGATGGTAAATTCCTGCATGAGTAATAAAGAAATAAGCTACATGATATATCTATCCAGAAATCTGAAAGAAAGCTTGTCATTATCAATTAGTTTCTTACTTAGGAATATATCTTCAAATAAACATGTGTTGTATATCAAGCAGACTGTAGAGGACTCGAATGTATGAAAACATACAAGACTGTAGGTTAAACAGGTATTTTTTATTTTTTTTTGTATCATTTTGATTACTAGGAAATTAAAGAATTCCCTAGAGTGCAATTACATGCATCTACATCTAGTATCCTTAAAAAAAAAAAATGCATCTACATCTAGTAAAAACATTCTTACTACGGAGTTTATAAACCACCATATGTTTATATGGCATAAAGGGTGATAAGATAGGAACAGGTATAATGACAGACACACTTACATTCTCAAGTCCCAGACTCGTAAAGTTCTGTCCAGAGAGCTGGAAATAAGCAGATGTTCCTCAGGTGATGCCAACTGTAAACAAAGACATTGATGAAGCTGTGAGTAAAATCAATTGTGTAGTCCCTAATATTTAGAAATTTGAACCACATACCTTTGTTACATATCCATCATGAGCACGCCAAGAAGCAACGACATTTCCACTCTTTGCATCAAACAATTTACAGTGACCAGAACTTTGTCCAGTTGCAATTAAAGATGGTGAGGTGGAAATTCCACCTGCCTGCGCCTTGCTAGAACCAGAGGAACATACAGCAGAAATAAGTGAATGAAAACTAGATTCATTAGATTCCCCTCTCCAGATATGAAGCTTTTGACCTCGAGCAACATCAATGAACCTGTGCAATACAAATAAACCTTTAAGTTGAAAGGCATCAACATATTTTCTAATGTGTATCTGATTGAAATAGCAACTAAATAAAACATAACTAATTCACCTGAGAGAACCATTTCCAGTGCCAACTACAAGAGTTTCGGCAGAGTCTAACAGATGCATACAAGTATAAAGGCTTGAATCAAAAGCACTAGACAGCATTCCATTTGACAGAGTATTCAAATTAAGGACATTTGCCTGGTCACTGGTAATTTTTGGTACAGATGCTGAATGGTTTGTGGGATGGCCAGATTCCGTTTCGGACTCGGCAAATACTGATATTTGCTTCCCTGTTTGACTATCCCAAATATGAATTGTTCCGTCACAAGATGCCACTCTTCCACTAGATGATAAAATACAAATATCGTTTACAACCTAAAATTTGAGATGAATAATAAGTGTTACATTCCTAGGAAAAGTTACGTAGAAAAATACAAATTGAAAAGCCACTTGAAGTGGAAAAAACCTATAAGCATAGCTCAACTCAAGGTCAAGGAGTAATTGTTATGATTGGCTATACTAATAGTTGAATTTTATTGCACTAGTACCTAATACATCAAATTATACCAACACCCCTTTTGTTTAAAATCTTCATTCATCAGGCTTCACTTTGTAGTTAGCACATTTGATACCATAGCTGAAAAAACCTATAAGCACAGCTCAACTCAAGGACAAGTGTAACTATCATGATTGGCTACACTAAAAGTTTTATTTTACTGCACTAGCTTCTGATACATCCAATTATACCACATCCCCTTATGTTTAAAATCACCATCCATCACACTTCACTTTGTAGTTAGAATATCGATAGCATTGTAGAAACTTAACAGTACCATGGGAAATATGTAAATACTACAGGGTTGTACACCAAACAGTAGTTTTGTATGGTTGCAGAGTGTTATTTTCAGAAAAAGTGAAGAAACTAACCTCCTCATGGCCATAATAGCCGGACAGACAGTTAGTTCGGCTCAATTCCCACTTCATAACAGTTCCTTTATATCCTTGGCCAATTCCCGCAGTATAAACGGTAGATTCATCCTGATGAACAGCCAGAGACCTCACTGCTCCATGATGTGCGCGTATGGAGTAGATTACAGATGCTCTGATTTTCCATGGAAGATCATCTTTTTGAATTCCCACCCGGCCAAGAAATGCAGGCCCATCCCAGATGGTGGCTGGACTAGGGAACCAAAACCATGGTTCATGGTTCACTTGGTTTGACATTCCTTCTTGCATTACTACTGGGCTTTGGTGAACTTTAAATGGTCTTCTCTGAATCAAATTTTTGGCACCTCTACTTCCCTGGGATTGTGGAATTGACCATCCAACCCCATTAAGCAACAACTTTGCTGGATTGTATTCAGATGTGAATCCCTGGGCAATTGCAGGTCTTCTAGCAATATTACTTTCTGAGCTATTTCTTGATGATTCTCCTGCATATTCCCACTGAATCACAATAGGTTTAGAAAGAACAAAAAGAAAAGATGTAAACGAGGTTATGTGGCAGAAATTATCACATCAACAAAAACTAAAAAAATCTTATATGGGACGAAAGAAGAAACAAATGTAAACATATAGGATACCTTCCAGTTATGACGGCGTAGAAGTTGTTGTTCAAGAAGCAACCATGTAGCACAACATTGACGAAGTTTCTCTATCCCAAGAAGAGATGCAAACAAGGTATAGAGAAGCAACCTGCATATAAAAAGGGGTTCAGTACAATTAACTTTTAGAATTTGATATTAACCACTAATATGACTCATGAAAAAAATCTCATTTATCTTTATCGTTCTGCGATTTCCTTCTCATCTACTTCCATTACATATCATTTTCTCCTCTCCTTTACCTAGAGTTATTTTACTTTTGCATTGAATAGCCAAGGAGAGCGGTTTCTCCCAGCATAAAACCTACTATGGAATTCAGTTTGGACACTCACACTAGATCCATGCGACTCTCAATTTGGAAGTCCCCTCCAATTTTTAATTTGGTAACCTTTGAGTTTCTGCCGACAGCAGTCGAACCTTTAGAAATTTCCTGGGAGAAAGCAAGCTCATCAAACAGTTCTTTAAGTTTTGGAAGAATATGCAATGCAGTCAAATCTGCTCCAATCCGCTGACAAATTCCAAAGAGAGTATTGGCAGCAACCTGAAAACAGAAGGCAACTAAGAATTACTTAACAATTTAAGCAACTAGTCAATGGACAAGATGGCTTATGGAAAATAAATGGTTCGGACATAACCACAGTACGAAGATACAAGCCAAGTATACTGATTGAAATGTAAATTAAGAGAGTTGCACAGCGCTAAAAAATTTTTGGAAGAAGTTTTGTACTGTGCTAATTTGTATTAGGTGCGATGCTTAGTTCCGAAAGGCATGAGCCAAGGCACATATCTCAATCATTGACACCCAAATAAGTCTTAATTTTGATCATTCTAATTAAAACAAGGCACAATGTATTCATGTAAAACTGTAAATCCTTAGTGACTTGTGATTGAAAAGCAAAATGTCCTTCGTAAAGGGTAAATCTAAGATGCCTTTTAGAGCGATTGAATCCAAGGAAAGGGGTGACAGATCCAAAACAAACCAACGAAGAATTTGAAGAACCTGAAGCACAGTAATTTCCATATGTTTCTGCATAAGAACCCCAACGTGTATGCAACTTAGGTCCTGTGTATTCACAAAGCATTCAATAAATAATTGTTATACAATATTTACTGGTATTTAAAGCCTTTTGTGGCCAAAAAAGAATAAAAAAACATACTTCAAGCAACTCCTTTACAATGACTTCTTCTGTCAAGAAAGCTACAAGGCCATCTAAAGTCATCATACAATCAATAAGTGCTAAAGAACTCCAACTCTGGACAGGATCAGGCTTATTCACGAATGACACATCAATGAATGATCGGACAACATTTTTCAGTAATGGTAGCATCTGTTTAACAATAAAGGATTCCCCAAAAATACCACCTGGGAAGTCAAAAATAAAAATGAAAGGGGGTTAGAACTGAAGATCTCAGTAACGAAAATATGGAAAAATACAAAATTCAATTAATTAAAAATACCAATTCTGACCAGCACATCAATGCCATCTACACATAGTCCTTTCCCAAAGCAGTGAACAAGGGGCAAAATAGTCTGATTCAATAATTATAAGGTTAATAAAACATTAATGGTATCACCTAAGTGGGAGTACATTCATGTGGACAAAGCAAAACACATTGCTGAAGGTTGTTGCAAAACTAATATTACCTGATTTATGGTAATTGGTACACCAATCTCCTCACTGGAACCAATTAGTAGCACCGAAGCAGATGCAGCTGAATTTTTATCCGGAGAAATATACAAGTTTGATAAGACCAATGGGTGAATAGTTTCCAGGTATGCCTGTTTACCAACTCGGTTCCATATTTCGCGTACAAATGAATCTTGTAAAAGGGAAACCTTCAAATGTAAATAACCTGTGTTCTGCAAAAAGATGTTCAATTATAAAGTCTGAAGAATTTTTTCAAAAAAATTAAAATAGAAGATAGAAAAGACATCTGCTGACTATATAAAATTCACAAAATGAAGTTAGCAACTAGCCTGTAAAATTTTCTGTATGGTTGGCAATATTAATATTTTCACTGTTTGTGCTGTTAAGCATTTCATCAATTCCTTTAGTAGTATGTATGCCCATTCAGCTTCAGTATCACTCGCAACATTCATTATAAGTGGTAAGCAGTAAGTAGCACACATTTCAGTTGCAAATGTACCCATTTGCCTGAGAGCTCCCTGCTTTGCGAGATTTGCAGCAAAATGAAGACGAGATTCATCTTTAGCAACAAGCTGAAGTGGAGCAAGAAACAAGTAGGAGGACTTGATTGTTTTCGGAAAATAAGGTGAATCCAGAAGAATTTTGGCCGATGGCCTCCTGTATAGAAAAAAATTTATATTTCAACAACTTGATAGAAAAAACAAGCCCACAAAAAGCATCCCTAATAGGTCAAACACATGCATTCAGTTGCAGAATGCAGATGAACGTGCGTGCACTGATACCTCATCCAATCCTTTTGGATGCATGCTTCAACAAGTATTCTAACATGAGGAGGTAGTTCCTGCAGAAATCCTGGTAATGTTCCATCCTCCAAGTATATTTCCAATGAGATTGAATCAAATAGCGGTCTGCAAAGATGAAGTTCTGCCAAGAGACAACCGACAGAAAATATGTCCCTTGCAATATCTTCAGAGGCAAGTCTTGAAGAAGACAATTTCTGCCTCCAGAGAAGCAATTCTGGATATCTTGGAAAGCCTTCATCTTCCTCTTTCATATGCTGAAGAAAAGATATATGGTTCATTTTATTCGGCAACCGATAATTTTTGTCAATGAAAGATACATCACTTATATTTTTAATGAATGTCCCTGCGGTTGGATCTCCCAGAGATGAGATGTTCTTCCTTTTCATTTGACTTAATGGGTAATGGTAACAAGCATTCAAATGCCTAGCATGTTCTGAAAATGCAGATGCTTGTTCCAATTCTTGTAGATACGCAGTTTCAGATAGAAGAGATGTCTCTCGCTGCATTTCATTTGTTTGGGTCAAAACTTTCGCATATTTGTTTGACCCATTACGTGTTATCCTGGCAGTGGCGTGGCGAATAGGGTGTGGCCGCATAAAGAGCTGACGACGTCCTGTTGATCTTGGCATTGTGGATTCCGATTGAGTAAGCATAACGTTCTTAGCAACAATTGCGGCCTGGCCAGACATTTTGTAGCCAAAGATTATATCTATCCAGTGATGTAGTTGAAACGACACCCTATTACTTTCCAATGCATCACGATGCAATTTAATGAAATCCTCAGGGCTATCTGCCCAAGAAGGTGTAGCCAAATCAGCCATACCATCATGTACCGAGCTAAAAATTTGGGGGTCACAATAAAACTCTGGAATGCATTCATCAGGCGTCCATTGATAGAGCCTCTGCATTGAGGAAGGATATTCATTAGGTTCATACACTGAACGAACAGCCATTCGAAGAACACTTAGAGGCAACCTTCTTGCTTTATAACTGCAGACAGCCAATTCAGACAGACATTCATCCGATACATGATGAGGGATTTCAGACGTTGAATAGGTAAAATCCAACTGTTCATCACCTTTTGCCAAGCGCCATTTGCTCTTGCTTAAGTCTCGCCACCCTACATCACAATTATCATCTGGTTTTGAGCTAAAATCAACAACCCAAGGCATTACTGGATGAAATGTATGGTCCCCCCACCTTCTTCCTGCTAATCTGTTTAAGATGAGTAAATACCCAAAATTACTTAGTTCTCCTTTCCACCACTGATGAAAGCTAGAATGCCAATCAATTAATGGAGAAAGTTTTAGATCAGCATAAAGATCATTCGAACGACAACCCCCATTACAACAACCAATTTTTGTAGGTTTTGATTTAACACTTTCACTCTCTTGCAAAGTAAAATTAGATTCCAATACAGGTTCATTCCATAATCTAAGCCAAGACCATAACGAGTCAGTCAACATGATATTGGATGGACATATATTACCATGGGGAACCCCTAAACCATGCAAGTACAATAAGGCGGATAGTAGCTGATATATAAGAAATCTTCTATTCCAATCAGACTTTAAGGCATTGGGGTTAAAATGAAGAATACTTTCTAAGTTGTATTGAGTCTTTGGAAGCACCAGGTTAGTGTAATCAGATCCTTTTAAAATTGCAAGTGCAGGAGCTATGTTTGGATGCCTCAAAGAGCCGGGAAAATTATTTTCTTCAAATGACGGAAACCCAATTAAACTAAGGAAATTCGTACTGTCTCGTCCAGATGCTTTCCCTTCAACAAAGAGATCAAGTGATTTTAACACATGATCTTCAGTTAACCCGGACAAGAACTCATTGGCAACCTGTTGAAGTATAGAATATGAAGACTTTCCGACACAAGCAATTGGTGCAATTGCAGAAATTGTCCTCGAGCAAGAAAACCTTCCAGAATGATTACAAGTCGTGAATCCATTTCCACCATGACTGACATCAAGATCATCACTCTTGGTGTTTTCATTACTATCATAGATATATTCATTTCTGTAAACAGAACAAGAGTTTATTACTTACAACAAGTAATTAATTAAACCCAAACAATGACCCTGTTTGGATAAACAACTTATTTGCAGCTTATAGCACAAGCACTTATGTATAAGCTATTTCTATATCTATAGCAAAAAATAAAATAGTTAAATTGTTTTGGCATAAGCTATAAGCTGTTTTCATAAGTTATTTCTATAGAAAAAAAAAGTAAATTTAAAAAAAAAAAATGAGGAACATTAAACTTAACTTACACATAATTGGTAAAACAATTGTTGTGATGGCTAGACATGTACTGCAATATGAATTGACCACTTGAAGCTTCCCCATCTGCTGAACTAGTAATCTATAATCCAAAAAACCAAAATTTAACAAAATTAAAAATTGATTAAGATAAAAAAAAATTGATTCGAAAATGCAAAAAAAAAAAAAAAAAAAAAAAGAAAAGAAGAGGGCAAAAAAAAAAAAAATAAAAAAAAAAAAAAAAAAAAAAAAAAAAAAAAAAGAGTAAGAGAGAGAGACATGGAGAATAGCAGAGGATCCGAAAGGAAAAGGGGAGTTGGAGATTGCATAATTGAAGACGAGTTGATCGGAGAAATCTGAGTTGATTCTGAGTTGAAGACACTCGAAGCACTCGCTCTTTTCCTTCATAGATGGAATCACTTTACTGAGTTAACTCGGTGATTTTCTCATGCTCTGCTTCTTTCTTCTTCTCCGAGAACACACGCTACAGAATTTTGTTGCAATTACTAAATTAGCCTTTCGGTATTTACTTGTTTTTATATTTATTTGGCCAAATACATTTTTGTTTTTTAACTTTGACAAAAGTGGGGGTTGTTTTTCAAGTCTTAAATAGATCTTTTAGGTTAATTTTTTAAGTTTCAAATAAATTTTGAAGTTATTAATTTAATGGGGAAATTATACTCACCTCCCTTGAGGTTTCATTGAATGTCACAAACACACCTTCTAGTTTTAAATTAATCACTTACCTCTCCTGATTAATTTTTCAATTGACAATTACCTCCCTCTTTTGTTTAACACCGTTTGTTTTCCGTTAAAGTCCACTATATTGTTCCCATTCGCCTGAGGCTCTTTACATATTTCTTTCTTTCTTTCTTGAATTATTTCTCTCAACTGACTTATTCCTCTTTTCTTCTATAATAGTTGTTTCGGTTTCTCTAATATTTCCGGTTCTTTCTTGAATTTTGCAGCATCCCTAATTGGGTTTCCCTATTGTTTTCGTTTGGACATGTCCTTTGTTGAAATAGGTAACATCATAATAACAAACGGATATTCATACAAAAATAATTGGCACGCTATTGTTAAGTTTGGTTTCTTATTGTTATCACAGGAACAAATGGATATTCATATCTAGGTTTCGATTATTTTCTCGAATTAGTGGGTTGTTGTTTGTTGCAAATGGATGCCATACCACAATTGTTGTCACATCAAACTATTAATAAGTTGTTTCTCCAATATAAAACGATTTAGCTAGTTAGTTTGTGTCACAAATGAGCATATAGCAGAGAGCATAAAGTAAGACATAACAATAAAGAAGGAAAGTTGCAGCTCACAAATGGGTAGGATTGGCAAAGCCATAAAACCATAGTTACATAATTGAGAGAGGTTTTGCTGCCTTGGGTGAGAAAAACGGAAGTTAGGACATGGTTGGAATTCATAGAAGCGAATTGCAAGGGAAGATTTCTGTATTTCTTTCTTCTTTTTATCTGAAGATTATTTGACTAACAGTGTTAACCACAAGGGTGGTGAATGTCTAATTTAAAACTAGAGGGGGTGTCTCTGACATTCAATGAAACCTCAGGGGATGTGAGTGCAATTTCCCCTAATTTAATTTACATATTTAAAGTTTTTTAAGTTTTTAATTTTCAAATAGTTCTTTAAAAGGGTATCGGTGCGTTAAAATAACAACTTAAAAAGACTAATTTAAAACTTAAAAAACCTAAAGAATTAAACCAAAATTTTTGTCAAACTTAAAGGCCAAACGAGGTATTTTGCCCATTTATTTTGAAAAGTTTTTTTTTTTAACTAGTGTGTTATAGATTACTATTTTTTGTCTCTAAAATATACTATATTTTTACTATTCAAACAAAGGTGTTTTCATTCCTTTCCATCTCCAAGTCAATACTACGTTGGTATTGTGTTATAGTTTGGGGTTCGAACCTTGACCCTGCATATAATAATGCATTGTAATTATGTTAATATTTTATCCCCAAAATATATCAATATTTTTCTCCTTGTAAGAACTTGAATCTTGAACTTTAACTCATTGACTATTTTAATGTGTTAGTTCAAATTAGTTGAGCTACCCAACCTTTATAAGAAAAAGGGCATTTACTTGTATTTGTTGATTGATATGAATATGATACTTGTGAATTTGATGTAAACGCATACTTTTTTTTTCATGTGTGATTCCATCCCATAGTTTCTTGCTTCCATTATTTGTTGTTATTTTCCGCCGCAACGACGTGATTATATTGAAATATTTGAGTGGTTGTTTCCTGCATGCATTTTCTTCAAATTTTTTAGAGTTTTATTTAACTAACACAATTTGGCAAAAATTTGATTGACATGTTAAATCAAGTTATAATGCTCTATGAAGGGTGCTTGAAGGAGATAACATTGCATTACATAATTACGTAATAATAATGCTTTTTAGATAAGGGTAAAAATGAAACAAAACAATATGTTTCGTTTTGTCTACTTTTTAAACAATGAAATGAAAATATTTTCCAAGCAATCATATAATATTCAAACAGTAGGATAAAATCTTTGTTCTATTCCGCTCCATTTCACTCCGCTTCGTATAATACAATTTTCTTAAGTATCCATTTTAGATCCCTCTAAAAGCAAAAATATATGAAAGCGCGATAGATTTATTTAAAATTTGGACTTGACTAATATTATAAGGGTTTTTCTATCATGTGCAAATTTGCACATGTTAAGAAATTTAAAATAGTAATTTTGCATTGGAACTTGAACATTTTGTATTAAATATATAACTTTTTGTTAAATAATTGTTGGGTTCAATAAAAACTTGCTACTTTTAGTTATCTTAACATGTGCAATATTGCACATGTTAGACAAACCCATATTATAATATAAGCACTCTTTAAAGATCTTAAATAATAAGTTTTTATAAAAATTTGATTGAAAATAATAATATTTGACAAATTATTTCTTAATTTAAAACCTTAAAGAGTGTCTCAAAGATAGTCGTTGATAAGACCCTTATTTTGTGTTTTTTTTTTTTGTAAATTCGATATCTGA
>Ga0228710_1011253_pt1 | contig 11620 bp, 7 predicted proteins | sample MedpolnodulmetaG_FD_177995 | JGI IMG/M metagenome (GOLD analysis project Ga0228710, IMG submission 177995) | Root nodule microbial communities from Medicago polymorpha collected in Santa Monica, California, United States - pink nodules | ecosystem: Host-associated > Plants > Roots > Nodule... | reverse complement strand
AAATATAATAAAAAAATTATAAAAAAAAAAAAGAGTAAGAGAAGGACAGAGAGGTAAACGCATAGTCACATACTGTATATGTTTGTATTTTTTATGTTCAAATAACACAAACGTATATATTTTAATCTATTTTGAAAAAGGGTAAAACACACCCATTTCTACACACCGTTTATGTCGAGGTTTAATCCTATTCTCTAAGCTAAATGAGAAATAATGAGGAAATTCTTTCACCTCCTTCAAATCTCTCCCCATCTCCACCACAAAGTATAACAAAACAACGGAGGAAATCTTTGGAACATCGAAGATGTGTCGCGGCAAGAGAATCCATTATTTTTTGAAGAAATCAATTTGGGGTATAAACTTTTCTTCAACACTACATGACAGAAAATGATCTTATGGCTACAGCTTGACTTTCCATTTATAATGTCACCAAATATTTCCATTTATTTAATATAGAGTCAAGTTAAGAGGATATAAATCTTCATTCACCATCCCTGGTGAATCCCAAAACAAACTATTATGCCACAACTTAACTTGGGGGCATTGTTTGAATCTTCAGTGAGAACGAACAATGTTGAGATTACAAGAATGATGTAAAGAAGCGTAACCGCGAACCAAAGAGTAAACACGGTCGAATGAAACAAACAGCTATTATGTAAAAGGAGAGAAAATAGACAACTAATAGAATAGTCCCACATCGGGTGGTTTTGGAAACAGAGAAAATAAACTTGTTATAAAACCAACGTGTGACGCTTAGAGATTAGCATGGATCAGAGAATACTTCACCCGGTGGTTTTTGTTTCCTTCCCAGCATTGTAGATTTCATCATGATGGTCTTAATATGATTGCGTAAATCAATTGCAACCATATTCATACTATTTTGATAAAATCAACTTTGCTGCTATACAAATCAAACTTGCACTCACTGTTACCATTCTAATAAATATGACTTTGTTGATATACAAATCAAATTTACAATAACTAGCATAATAACGTTTAGATATTTTCACTGTCATATGAGACATGTAATTAATCCATTATCAATTTATCATAGGTGTTAGTTTTTTTTCTTCTTTTTTAACAAAAAACAAACATTGATTTAAATTTGCTTTTAAATCATAGGCCAAATACATCTTTTGGTCCTTTAAGTTTTTTAAGTTTTAAGTAAGTCCTTATTACCCTTTTAAGAATTTATTTGAAACTTAAATACTTAAAACATTTTAAATAGGTGCATTAAATTAACAACTTAAAGGATCTATTTGAAACATAAAAAAACTTAAAGACTTATTGAAAACTTAAAAAAAATTAAAGGATTTATATGAAACTTAACAAATTTAAAGGACTACTCCAGTATTTTTGTCAACTTAAAGGATCAAACGATATATTTTGCCTGAATCAATACAAATACAAGATTTTTACATAGTCTCTTTAATTTTTATTTTTAATCTTTCCATATAACTATTTTAATATTGATCCTTGATTTTTAGTTTTAGTCCTAATATTTTTTTAGTGGAATAATCCTTTTAAAATTTATTCATTTATTTTTAGAGAAAGATGTTTATAGCATTTTATTAATAACAATAGAGTTAATACAATCGAGTACATCAAAATAAACTATGAGAGCTGATAATGTGGCTTCACCAGCAAGAACATGAGTCGCTACATTTGTTGGCCGTCGACTAAACTTCACCCCAAGAGTTTGTAAAAGATGAGGAAAGGAGATTCCAGTATGTTGTGATGACGTAACCGAAGTTTGTAACATCATAACAAGAAAGTTGAAAGTATCAACTTTACCTTTGAGTCAACCACAAAATCGACACTATTGAATTGCATATCTGCCAACCATTGCAACATATGTAGTAATCCGCTTCACCAACGTCAACCGGGTATTTTGTGGAGAAGCTCAAAGTTTGAGCAAGCACATATGTACCATCTTTCAGGTAGTCTCAATCCATTCTATCATAAGTCTTATTGATGTCCAACTTATAGTAAGCAACATTGTCTTAGTTCTTGGTTCTGTAACTTAATGATCATATGACGTCTCAACGATAACAAAAGAGGAACATTTATTAAATGAGTACAACTTCTCCTTAAATTCTTTCAAGACCTTAGATTTAAGTTTTTGAATTGGGAAGGAGAAAGCCATCCTCTCCAGCATTATAACATTTTCAATAAAAAGTTTGACTAAAATCAGTTCATGCTCCTCTCCATTAGCTTTTCCAAATTATTATGACTATGATGTGTATATGGACAGTACTAGTGTCATTGGTCAGACAATGTACTTGAAAACAATGTGTGAATTATGGGCTATAGAATATGATGGCATCTCTTATTAAAGCATAGTTTTAGTATTTGATTTCTAATATGAGGAATATTCATGTAGTTCTTTCCAAACCAGAATGGTGTTAGTCCTCATATTAGGCATGTCTTTGAACTATGGGCTATAGCCTGCTTTTTCCTATTAACCATCAGTTGTTATTCAGCAAAAGATACAACAAACTCTGATAGTAGCTAGAAAGTGTCAAATGCTGCTCCGGATGACACTGCAGATGACAACACTTGCATGTATGACATTCCGTTGCTGTTAGAGTGAACATTCACCGGGTTCGAAATCACAAACATCGAAAACTTGTTGATTCTGCTATTGATATTCTTGTTGTCTTGACAGTTTTTCCTCATCTGACTAAGCAAATCAAGAGGTATACTCATGTTTTTTGATGTCTCTGTGTCTGCAATTGTGAAGGTCGCAGTGCGTCTGTGTCTTAACATTTTCTCGTATTATATTCATGGCTAAGATCGAAAACCAATACAAATGGGAGAAAGGTTATTAACCAAGAATGGCTAAGATTGAAGAGGTGGACCCTGCGAGTTATGTTATCATCAGTTGCGGCAAGAGAAGTCGATTCGGGGTATAAACTTAAAACTGGACTAAGGATATAGCCAATCTTGAACCATTAAGCTTTTCACTATACATACAAACATAAGATCATTTTTTTTATTTGATTAATAGAAAATCAAGTTAAGTGGAGATAAATCTTCATTCACCATCCATGGTGAATCCAAAAACACACTATCATGCCACTACTTACAACCTTGAGGGCATTGTTGGAATCTTCAGTGAGAACAACGTTGAAAAGAATGAAAGTGGAAATTGACTAACAACTATAGAGTGAGTAGTGAGTAAGCTCTTCAAAATAATAAGTCCCACATCATGTGGGTTGTGAAACTGAGATAATAAAGTTATTTATAAAATCAAGGTGTGATGAATAGGTCAAGTCACAATGAATAGAGGATGTCCTCATTCATGTCAAAGTTCCAATTTTCTTCCCAACTTTGTTAATTTTGTCCATATCAATTTTGTTTCATAGAGAGACACAATGAACAAATTATTAATTGTTGGTATTGAAAATCAACATTATGCAAATCAAAATTATTTAGCAGACCTAGCAAATTAACATTTCTAGCAAATTAACATTTCTGATCTATCTCTTTCATTTTTTTTCTTTTTTGCGGTTTTGGTGTTTTAAGAAATTTGCAAATTTGTTCACTTTATTTTTTAGAAATATCATTTCTTTCATATGAAAAAAAACATCATTTCACATTTTTGATAAATAAGATATAATTGTAAATGATAGAAAAAAATTTCAACAAAACTTTTTTTTAACTACAATCTTGTATTGAATAAATTGTGCTTCCTCGGTTCACGATACAAGCATAACTTTTTTTTAATTTTTTTTTTTTACAATACTCTTGTTTATGGGTATTTTTATCTATGTAAGGTCATCTATATTAAAAACATAAATAAATATTTAATTAGTAAGATTCCAGGAGTTAAAAGTTAATACTTAATAGATAGATTCACAGATGCATGTAGATTTTGAAAATATTTATGAATTAGAATCAAGTTTTGAGGGTGAAATTGGTTGAATAAAAATTTGAATGACCAATCGATTTAAAATTATATGAATTGAATAGAAAAATCTGACGATTTGAATTAAAAGACTGAAAAAGTAAATTGACATGAAATTGTAAAGGCTGGAACGTAAATGACTCAAAAGTGATTGTGGAATGTAAATGACTTAGAAATAATTTTGCTAAAAAGTAAACTTGCTAAAAAAAAGGTAAACACAGAAAGTTAAAATACGATGGAAGGTATATTTGATGTTCAAAATAGGTTGAGTTTGTTTTTGGTTAGGAGTAGGTTTCAAAAATTAAGCAGCAGACTATCTGTCCTCAATTGAGACTGTTATTTATAGTTGAAGTAAATTAGATAATGTAAATTCAATCATGGGCTAAGTAGTCATCTTGTTGAACTCATTTAAGCAAAATTTGTCTTGGAATTATGTAATTGACACATGTTTTTATTTTTTTGCAACATTTCTCTGATCTTTGTTGAGTGGATGCTTAATTGATCGACCACATTCAACGTAGTTACGTTCTGCAATCGGATATGTATAGATAAATTTGATAAAGTCAATTATCCAATAAGATATATTTGATTCAACAGAAAGTTAAAATAATAGTTTAAATACGATGAAGTATCATACTCTTCCAAATGTCTTTGTCCTCAAGTGAGAACTGTTATTTATTTTTTTTGACAAAAGATAACTGTTATTTATAGTTGAAGTAAATTAGATAATTGTTACTTCAATGATGGGCTATGCTCGAGTAGTCATCTTGTTGAATTCATTTAAGCAAAATTTGTCTTGGAATCGACACATGTTTTTGTTTTTTGCCACATTTCTCTGATCTTTGTTGAGTCGATGCTTAATTGATTCACCACATTTAAAGTAGTTACGTTCTTAATCGGATATGTATAGATAAATTTGATAAAGTCAATTATCCAATAAAACCCGAATCGATCGAATAAAACCCGGATATGTATAGTTACGTTCTTAGTCGATGCTTAAATTGATAAAGTCAATTATCCAATAAAACCCAAAATTTGATAAACCCGGATATGTATAGTTACGTTCTTAGTCGATGCTTAATTTGATAAATTTGATTCATTTTCTTCCAGTTTGGTTCGAACTTGAATCGATCAAATAAAACCCAAAATGGTCTGGTTCAAGTAATTGGTTTATGCTCTTAAATCCGACAATCTAGTTCGTTGAAAGAAATTGTGCATTTGTTATTTTTGATGTAGTGTAAAACTTGTATGTGTTGAATTTGAAAATGTTATTTTAAAATATGAAACTTAATATAAATATTAAAAAGTTTGTGAAATAAAAAATATTGTATGTTTTATGAAATATCTACTTGGAGCCGGAAGTGTCAAATGGGAAAGAAAAAGTAAGGAGATGGTGGTATTTCTGAAAGAAGAAAAAAAAAGTTATAGGATGAGAGTGCGAGAAGAGGGTGATCTTGGCAACCTTAATTATAAACTTTCTTAACAAGTAATCGAGAGATCAGTTAGCATTACCCAACTTATAATTATTTATAAAGGGTTAAATATATTTTAATATTCACAAAAGTTCAAAATTTTGTTTTTAATCATTATAAATAATTTCCTTTAGTCTTAAATAAAAAAAAATGCAGCACTTTCAACCCGAATTCGCAGAAGAGATCCTGAATTTTGTTGTTGTGCCCGGTTGTTTGGTCTCTTCTCTCCGAGGTGTGAAATTTGGAAATGTTAATGAGAGGAGCATGAGTTTCTTAGTTAAATTTTTTGTTGAAAAAGGTAAAATGCATTTCTCCCTCCCAAATCATGGACTGAATTATAAGGTTATGGAAGGATTTGAGAAACTGTACTCATTTTAGAAAGGTTCAAGTAATTGATTTATGTTGCTTACTACTATATGGGATTTATATGATATTACGAGTTTATGGCCATTATATTAGGAGCTAGATTTCAACCAAATTTTACTGAACATGTACAGTTAGAGATGGAAGGAAAATTAGTGAAAAGGACATTATTCGAAGGGAACCAACATCTATATAAGAAGAAGGAAACTTAGCTGTGAACTTAACTTTTGTTCTTCATTGAGCAATATTTCATGATATTGAACACAAACCTTATTTAAACCAGCATATGCTAGATATTGAAGTCGTGATCGAGAATCTGACACGGCATGAACACTTGTGATTATATAATCACTTTTATTTTATCAAATTATTATAGCTGTCTGGATCAGTGCTACACAATTAATAATCTTGATTCTAGCAATTTAAAATTGCAGACGATATAAGCTCTGCAGCAGCATCAGTTGATTAAGTGTCAAATGATGCTTCAGATGACACTGCAGATGACAACTCTTGAATGCATGACATCACTTTTCTGTTTGAGTGAACAAAGTATGTGACTGTGTTAAAGCTACAACATCATGGTTCTCGATGTCTCTGCGTTTGCAATTGAGGCCACATCAAGGATAACCCAATCTTGAAATTTCATATGCTTCCTATCCCATCAGCTTGAAATTAAGGGTCCGTTTGATGGTCATGAAAGGAAATTGGCAGGATATGATATAAAGCTGGATAGAGATAAAATATGATAAGGATATGATAAACGTTAATCCTATCACGTGTTTGATGCGCACATGATAACAAATATGATATCATTATAATTAAATGAAAAAATTGCTCTCGTAATTAATTAAATATTGTAATAATGACATGTTATTAATTATAATAGAAAATACATGCTATCCTTTATTTTAAAAATGACAATATTTTAAAAATAGAAGATTATCAAGATAATAAATAAGGAATGATCTTCTAATTTCATCAGGATAATTTATAACTCAGTCTATACTCAGGATAGAAATTACAAAGGAAAATCAGGATATGATAGGAAAAAGGTTTATTTTATCTCATCCCTTTGGTGCATCAAACATGAGATTTCAACAGATATGATTAATGTATCATATTTTATCTCCTTATCCTGACCATCAATCGGACCCTAATGTGCATATAATATAACCGGTGGCAAAAAGACCAAAGAAAGTGTGTTATTAGACAATCAATATCTCAATTGAACCATTAAGCTTTTTGGTCTAATGGCTACAGCTTCATTCTCCTTTTCACTATACATATAAGCATAGGATCGTTTTTTTTATTTGATTATAATGCCACCAATCATGTTACGAGGAGTTAAATCTTCACTCGCCATCGCTGATGAATTCAAAAACACACTATCATGCAACTACCTGCCTTGAGTGGATTGTTGGAATCTTCAGCGAGAACAATGTTGAGAGGGAAGAAAGTATAAATTTTAAAAGCATTGTGTTGAGAAGCAACACTGTGTCTGTCAATAACGCGAATGTGGTCCTGTCGTGGTTCAAACCTTTGATAGTGAATCATTAGGGATCAGAACAAGAAGATTGAAGAGAGGGAGATTTTCAACAAGGTTGAGTTTACAAGAGTGAGGTAAAGAAGCTAACCGCAAACGAAATAGTAAACACAGTTGAAAACATCTTCATTTTCAACGCATGGGAGATTGATTGAAACACCTGTTGGGATTGGGAAAAGGAAGAAGATAGGAAATAGACAAATAGTCCCACATCGGGTGTTCTCTGAAACACAAAATAAATTATGTATAAAAGCAAGGTGTGATGGAGAGGTGTAAACATGAAATGGGTTGGGTCATCTCCATTTGAGTAGTCTTATTTTGTATCAAATTTTTCCAACGGCAAGCATAATATTCAAAATTGTGTGCTTGCGTTTGGGTAATTCTGATATAAAATAAAAACTACTGTTATATATGTCAAATTTATCAGCACCCTCTAAATAAGCATAGAATCAAAACAAAAGCTAACTTTTGGATTGATTCTTTGTGTTTTCTACTAATGTATTCATGACATTAATAACATTGAAAACAAATTATTGTTAATAATAATAAGTTTGAACCCATTATGCAGTTTTCAACTTAAGAAGAAATGCTAATATAGTAGGACATGAAAGAAAATATATCAAATAAAATTATATCGATATATAACCGACATGTATGTCTCCCACTTAATTTTTTTGCTTTCGTGGCTATTGAATAAATATATTATGTCTTCACTATAAAATAAGGTATTGGATGTTTAAAAATATTAATAGAAACTAAAAATATATATATTGTATGAATATATACGTTTAAGTTTTTATTGTTTCATTTAGGTCTCTTTAAACCTTTTGAACTTATTAATGTCAGACACTATAAACCTTTAAAAAATTTCTATTTTATTTTGGTCTCTTTCGTTATAGATAATATGGTTTTTAAGATATAATATTAAGTTCCTCTCAAAAAATAAAAAGATATAATATTAAGAAACATGGGTTAAATAAGTTTTTTCATACCTATAAATATATCAAATTTTGATTTTCATCCCTAAAAAATAACATGAGCTGTTTTCATCCTCATAAAATTTATTGTTTTATTTTTGGCTCCTAATGAATATAATTTTGACATTTTTTGAACATAATATAAATATATAAATGTTAAACCTAATAAACGGACATAACATGTATACAATTTGAACATAAAATAGTTATAATTTTGACATTCATATGAACATAAAGTGGTCATTATTCATTAAGGACCAAAAACAAAATAAAAAAATATTGTGAGATGAAAATATTCAATTTAATTTTTTAGGGACTAAAATCAAAATTTGATATATTTATTGGGACGAAAAACTTATTTAACCCAAGAAAGATTGGTCACTTAAGTTACCAGCATTAGACACTAACACCGAAAACCAAATTGTTTGATGCTTGTAACTAAAAGTAACATTTAAAACTTAAGAGTTATGAAGCCCATATACTTCAAAATTTATGGCGTACCGTATCCCCTGCGTATCCTGCATCGATACCTGCCCGATATTTCCCGATACGTATTAGGAGAGTATCCGAAAATAAAATTTTATTTTTTTAAAAACAATTATCCGATACTTTTCAGATACATCTAAGATACGAGCGATAGGCAGCGGAAAACCGATATGTGCAACATGATGTTTCTATTATATTTGTTATATATGCAATTGACTAATTGTCGCTTTCTTTATTATCAATACTACTTACATTTATATTTATATTGTTGTCGCCGTCTGTTTTGTGTCTCTTTGTTTGTTTGAAAACGATGTTTATTGTTGATTGTTGTGTGAAGACAATTTCATTGTTGTGCCTTATTGTTTTTCTATGTTTGTTTGGTCTAAATTTTGTGCCAATTTTTTTTGCTATTGAGTTTTAGTCCATATTTTGTATTTTAAGTTTTAATATGTAGTTTGAATTTAATTTTTTATTGAAGTATCTTAGCCGTATCATATCGTGAATTTTAAAATTTTCTCGTATCAATGTATCAGTGTCATATCATATTTGCATCGTATTATGTATATGAGCTTCATAGATTAAGAGACTAAAATGAAACGAAATTTTTTAAAGAATCAAAGAGTCCAACATAAAATCAAAATAAAACCAAGAAAGGATAGCAATACCTTAAAATAACTTAGAGATCAAAGGGTAATTTAAACTTCTTTTCCTATACAATATTTATAGTAGTATGTCATTATGTCCCCACCTATCAAAATTTATGGATCTATTCCTACTCTTAAATCAAGGTTTTTAGTTGAGCTAGTACTTTCTTTAAGGGCCATATGTGTGCATCAATACAGAAGTTTTCAAGGGTGTTAAAGAATTTACAAATGCTTCTAATCTATTCTGAAATGTAACTTCACTAGTCTTTATAACAAAGGAAGAGGAAAACAAACACCCATTTCTACACACCTTTTACTATCCTTAAAAAAAAGGGTAATTTAAATGAGAAATAGTGTGGAAATTCTTTCACCTCCTTCAAATCTCTCCCTATCTTCACCACAAAGTAATTGTATTTAGTCTCCAAATTATTCTTAATACTATAACAAAACAGATGAGGAAATCTTGGGAACATCGAAGTTGTGTCGCGGCAAGAGAATCCAATATTTTTTGAAGTAATCGATTTGGGGTAAAAAAATGGTAGGACGAAGTTGCTTATAAATGTTGCAGATAATCAACAAATATCCTAATCGAACAATTGATCAAGTTTTTGACTCCCCTGTAGCTTTTTGGTCTTATGGCTACAACTTGATTTTCCTTTTCACTATGCATACAAAGTCTTAGGATCGTTTATGTTATTTGATTATAATGCCACCAAACATTTTCATTTAGTTATATAAAATCATGTTAAGAGGAGATAAATTTTCACTCGCCATCCCTGTGAATCCTAAAACACTACTGTGCCACTACTTACCTTTGAGGGTCTTGTTGGAATCTCGGTGAGAACAATGTTGAGAAGGAACCCGGTGTAAATTTTAAAAGCATTGCGATGAGAAGCGATGTGCACTCAACAACGAGAACATGGTCCTCATCGTCTTAGAAACCTTTGAAAGCGAATTGACATTACTGTCGAATGAAACACCTGTTATGAAAAAGGAGAGAAAATAAACAATTAATAGAATAGTCCCACACCGGGTGGTTTTGGAAACAGAGAAAATATACTAGTTTATAAAAGCAACGAGTGACGGTGAGAGATTAGCATGCATTAGAGGATACTTCATGGTGTAATTAAACATCGAAGGTTTTCAGCATTGTAGATTTTATCACAATGGTATTCCAATGGTTTCATAAGTCAATTGCAACCATTGTTTCCATTTTGATAAAATCAACTTTGTTGCTGTTCAAATCATATTTACAACGCAACAAGCATAAGTTTTTGAAATTTTACTTTGTTATCTGAGATATTTGTAAATGATTCATTATCATAAGTGTTAGTTTTTTTTCATTCTAAATAGATAAAACTTGATTCAAATATGCTTTTAAATCATATAAATGTAACACTTTTTCAGTATCCTTAATTTTTTATTTTTAGGGTATCTCGGGCATTCTTTAGGGATTTCAAATTAAGAAAATTAAGAATTTTTTCTTTAAGAAATCAAAATGGAATATATTAACCAGCAGCCATCTCCGAAGCATAAGGTGTGCCAAAAGAGACAGCAAAAATTTACAAGGATGTTTCAACAAAAGAGATCAACGATTAGCCCATACCCAAACATAAGAAAGGGTTCTAGCACCAATCATGATACTTAAAATAGGAAGTTACAAATTTTGCTTTATGCCACGAAAAAGAAAGAAGCATAATGTTCTCCAAAAGCTGAACAAAAGAGTTTTCTTTGGTTCGGAAAAGTTTATTGTTCCTTTCCTTCCAAAGAACCCACGAAGTTGCAAACCAAATTAAGTGCATAAAAGAACACCGCGACTTTGACAAACCTGTTGAAGTACCAAACTGAATAAAATGATCCACCAATGTTAAAGGATCTGCTGTATAGACACCCCACCATTGACGAACCAAATACCAAACTAGTCGCATAACAAGAAAAGATGATCAGAAGATTCATTTGAACCACACCTACTGACACATAGTTGCGCCTCATTATGAATAACACCCCGCCGGAATAAATTTACCTTCGTAGACAACCTATTCCAAAAGAGCCGCCAAGCAAAAAATAGAGACCTTCAAGGGAATATCTTTCCTCCACGGAAGATCTGCAGAAACCAAAGGGGCATTATGGCTGATGGGCGTCCCGCCGGTGAGAATGCGGTAAGCCCCTCTAACCTTATACCCACGCCTGGATCCGGAATCCACAACCAGACATCGTTTTCTGGA
>Ga0228710_1011252_pt1 | contig 11621 bp, 6 predicted proteins | sample MedpolnodulmetaG_FD_177995 | JGI IMG/M metagenome (GOLD analysis project Ga0228710, IMG submission 177995) | Root nodule microbial communities from Medicago polymorpha collected in Santa Monica, California, United States - pink nodules | ecosystem: Host-associated > Plants > Roots > Nodule... | reverse complement strand
ATCAAGGGTGAAGAATCAAAGCTTCAAAGCAAGACAAGTTGATGTAACGGCTAAATTCTCAACGTCTCTCAACTCCTCTATAAATAGGGATGAAGACTTAGAGAATAAATAACTAGACAACACACACGCATACAAGGCCAATACTCTGCGCAAAACGTCGAAGACAAACATCAACAACTTAGAGAATTCTTTCAATTGTTTTTATCTTAGAATTCCTAAGTGTCTAGAAAACAGAGTCTGTTCTATTTCGTATTGTATTGTGAATACCTCTAATTGTATATCAAGTATTCAAAACCTTATTCAATTCTTTGTAATTGTTAAGTTAAGTCTCTTTCAGTTGTGATTGAGCAAAGGAAGTCTCTTGGAGTTGTCCTTGAGCATAGAAGTCTCTTTCAGGTGTGATTGAGCATAGAAGTCTCTTGGAGGTGTCCTTGAGCAATGATAAGTCTCTTTCTTGTGTGATTGAGCAACTTGTAATTTGAGATTACATTTTAGTGGAACTTTCCTTGGAAGTGCAAGGAGGACAGGACTACTTTCGGTTTGTGGAAGGAACTTGTATAATTGCTTGTGTTCTCTCTTCTTCTGTTCTTTACATTTATCCGCTGCACATAGACTCTGAACTCACTCAGACTCTGAACTACTTCAGACTCTGAACCTGAGAACAGTCCTTCAGAACACAAAAGAAGAAGTTTCCAAAAACACAATTCAACCCCCCTTCTTGTGGTTTTTCTCACCCACTCAGTTGCAAATTGCAGATATTCTTACCAAAGTTGTTCCGCGCCCACGTCATCAGTTTCTTGTTGGCAAATTGATGCTCATCGACCAACCGCATCAATTTGAGGGGGGATGTGAATAAGGAGTTGATTTATTCTCCTTATTATATTTATTAATTTGTTCCTAGATATAAGGACATAAATCAGAAATTGATTTGTTTCCATTATATGTAATTATTTAGTGTAATTATATGTATAGCCTTGTAACCTCTATATATACAAAGAATAACAATGAGAAAGACATCAAGCCGTAATTTGTGACACTTTCCATTTTAAGGTTACATTGAAAGATACAGGAGGGGTGTATATGATATCATGCTCTCATTTTCCCTAAAAAAAAATTCCAAAATTATATCTTAACTTTGATTAAGGGAGTCACATAATGCATGCCAATGCACACATGTACTAACACTCACCTAAATGGTATAAATGTGTTGAATTTTGTGATACAATTCAGATGGTTCATCTAAATCTCATGATCTAAGACTAGCTTTGAACTAACCTACTATGATATATAACTACTAAATTGACAATTTAATGGATTATATACAAGAGTTTTACGCTTTAATTTATCATTATTGTTTTTCTGAATATGAAAACTTTCATTCCAAACTTTGTAGAGTTGTGTGACGCTCCCTTTATTGCCAGAATTACTTGACTGGTTAATATATTGTTGTGTGACGCTCCCTTTATTGCCAGAATTACTTGACTGGTTAATATATTCATGTGATATGGTTCACATGCATTCACATTATCTGGAGAAGTAAATATGTATTACTCTTCTCTTTGAATATGTTTGTTTAAATACTTATAAAACATGTAGTAATATCTGAATTTTGAAGTGGAACTATTGGATAATACACACATAGAGGACATGACTTGCATCACAAACAATTAAGTTTAGAGTGATTAAGTAGAAATGTAGTGTTTCGCTTCCATTGTAGTTTACTGTACTCTAGATTTCTTGTATAAATACTCATTGTACCTTCAGTTCCAAGTAATAAGAAAATCATATTCTACATACATTTTCATCTTCTTAATATGGTATCAGATTCCTTCTCCTTACGATCCATAACCTTTTTCTAACTGATTTTGTTGCGTTTCTCTTTCCTTCTTCATCTTCATCGTTAATCATCCACCATTTCCAGGATTCTTCATGTTTTCTGCACTTGTGCTTGATTGAATTCATCTTCAATCTTTGTTTTCTCTTGTTTTTTGATCGTTTTCAGTTGCATTTTCTGCACTGCGATCACTTTTTGTCCTTCTGGAATTTGTTAAAGATTTTACTCTGTTCTTGCTTCGTTTTTCTTGATTCTACATACGGATGGCTCCTCATGCTAATCAACAGCAAAATCCTGATCAGGATTCTGCATTTTTTGTTCATCCGAGAAAGATGCATCAGAAACTGGCAATGAACAAGATGTTCAGGATTGAGATTTAGTGAAAAAAACAGAATGTGTATATGCATTTTCATAAGGGGCTGCTTTGCCAGGGAAGAATGTGATGCGATGGCTTCTATGCTACTTGCATGATGCATTTTGTTGCTTTGTCTAAATTATTTCCTGTTTACTATGTTGAGTTATGCAAAAAGTGCATTTTTTTGGGGTGATCTTCGGTTATTAAGTAGAACTCAAAACTATCTAAACTTAGATATACTCTCTCTTTTGTGGCATTTGATTAAGCATTCTCTCATGAGCTTTAAGAAAGTTCTCCAAGCAAGTCTCTGTAAATATGGATATATTTTATTTGAGAACCGTGTGATTGTTTCAAGTTTACAAAATTTATTCCTAGGAATAACATTCCTTGGAATATAAATATGGGAATTTTATTCCAAGGTATTTAGGAAAAATATGTTTGGTTAACTTTATAATATTCCTTGGAACCATAAAAATAGGGATTATAATAGATAATTATATAAGAATTTATTCCCATCTCCATGGGAACTTTATTCTCACCCTTTTCCTTGAGAAATTTTTTCTATTCTCAGGAACATTTTATACCCGGGAATAAAATTTAGTAAACTTGTAACAAACATAGACATATGTATTTCTATCATTTTATTCTCAGGAATCAACAAATATAACTTGAAACAAACACACTTAAAGGTCGGCTTTGGGTTTTATGCACCCGTTTGCCTTAAGAAACATGATAACTAACACTATGCACTAATATTTTACTAACTTGGTAATTATAAAACTTAATACTTCTTTTTTTAGCGGAAAATTTAATACTTCTAACACCTTAGTCAAAAGTATATATAAATATGAAATGGTGAAATCAATTAAGAATTCAATCAAATTTTGACCGATATCATTTTTTTTCTTTATCTATAGTAAAAAGTATATTATCACTGTTTTTTTCTCGATCAATATCTTTAGAAATATTTTTATATAAAAAAAATTAAAAAGCAATATTTTATATAAATTAACAATCTTTAATTTATCTTTGTCTAGAAGTAAAAAGTATATTATCACTATTTTTTTTTCTCGACGATTATTTCTTGAGAAATATTTTCAACTAAAAAAATAATGAAGAAATATTTTTCTATAAATTAACACTCTTTTATTTATCTTTTCACTTTTTTTATTCTTTCTTTTTTTGAAGGAACTTTTTTTATTTATTTATTAATTTTTGATTTTGTTGGGTTAGCTTTATGTCCACATATTTTTTTCCTTTATTTGTACCTGTTTTTGACATAAAAAAGAGTCATACAAAGAATAAAAATTAATTAAAGTTAAAAAAACATGATTATAAGATTTGCACGTAATTATCAACACTTTCAAATTTGTATAAATAGGTACACATCACTAGTCTAACATATCATAACAAGTTAATAGCATCTTTGTTTTTGATAATTTCTTTTCATAGTTGCTGTTTGATCTGTTTACATTGGCCATGTTACCGGTGTATGATTTTTGCTAATGGATTATGAACCATATAGTAATTTAATCGGTTGTGTTGTGTGTGTGCACCTTTCAATATGGTTTGGAAGAAAATCTGATGGTCATCAGAGGAGTCCACCGCCTCAACAACAAGTTGAAGAAAACTGATGACTGTCTTTTTTAGGGAGAAACCTTCGTAATGATTTACTTTGTGGCGGAGGGGCATTCTTAGGGGACAAGTTCATTCTTAGGGGACTCATGTCCCTCCGCCACAAAGTAAATCATCATTAAGGTTTCCCCTTCTCCTTGGAAAAGGAAGCTATGGCAAGAAGTGCGGTGTTATGGCAAACCTTTATCTTTTGTTGAGTTACCTAAAAACGACAATCATCAGTTCAGTATGGTGTAAGTTCCGCTTTCAATGGTTCGTAGTAATTTCTTACTATTTATCCTTATATTTATACTAATTGTTAATGTTCTTGTGCTAGAAATAAATTGCTGATGCTGATGCATTTTGAACATAACAAAAGTCACTCCAGTGTTCAATCAAGTTTATTTGGATGAAGTTTCTCTATCACTACTAAAATGCCCCGTATGCTATTCTGACATTGAAGTTTCCGTGCTTTGGGACAGTTCAAAAGATTATGATGCAATTACTTGTTGGAGTAAGCCCTAATAGCCAATCTATATTGATTGGGTTTGGTTTTTGTATCATGACGTTGATATAAATATATATTGTGAATATATAAATAATAAGACATTTCTTTATTGATTTTGTTTTGTTTGAAAATAATAAAGTCCCTGGAATAGTTAGTCCATTTAATAGAACATTAAGTATAACTTAATTGTGAGACCTCATTAAACATAAGAACATTATTCTTAAAGTATCCGTAGTCAAGCATTATTGATAAGTGGGATATCATTAAAGCATAGAGACTATTATGTGGATAGACTGATGATCACATCTTACAGATCATGGATAAAGAGTTATCAAGTCTACACGTAGATATAAATATTAGGAGTAATATTTATATTGGATTGACCCACTATGAGAATATCACATAGTAAAAGTTATGAAAAATGTCATAAGATATTCTCGTAGTGATAGTGGTGTATTCCACCCTTTGACATGAAACCACTATGTACCCTAGATATTGGAGTCAAGTGCTTTGTCACCATTCAAACGTTGTCTGTAACAAGATGACTATAAAGTTGGTTGATGAGTACTCCACGAATCATGCTGAGGGACATGAGTGACCTAGATGGAATTTGCCCCTCCTACGTAACAGGAGAAATGTCTACGAGCCCAATATTGAACTGGACAAGGATGACATACTATGTCTTGTGTTCAATATAGACATGAGGGCAAAGGGGTAATTATACACATGAACATTATCATAGAAAGGTTTCGTCAGATCACATGGCATTCTCGTCACTTGGGTAGCAGTGATGTGTTGCTAGATACCGCTCACTGTTTATAATATTAAATATGTGATTTAATACTATTGTCAACGTTACGGAAACCTATAGGGTCACACACAAAGGATAGATAAATGAGAGAAATAAATAAGTAAAACTTATTCATAAAATAACAAGTAAGACTTATTTATAAAATAATAAGTATGACTTATTAGTAATTAAATAATTAAATATGATTTATTATTTAATCTACGAAAAATAGAGAAACGCGGTCGGTACGGTGTAGTGTTGTCTTGCTAATAGAACCCTGTGCTGAAGCATTACTAACTTTCTATGAATGCTTAACCTAATTTAATCAAGATCCGTTTAAATGGGATTTCTTCCGCAAAGAGGATTAAAATTGTGAAAAACCCCTGTTAAAATCCCTTCATTACTATGGTATGACCTCCTGGATTTTGTAATTTATGCGTAGCAGAACTTTATGCTGAAGTATTGTTTTTAGTTTTTGCTAAATTTTGTTTCCTTTTCATACATTCCTTGATTGATTGATAACCGCATGTTGAAATTGTTATAATTTATAAAATTGAATGTCCTTGCTTAGCTGCTAATGAAATTGAACGAAACTTTTATGTATAAACTTGATATAGGGCACTTCTCTTGTCCTGATCTTAATAAAAAGATGAGCATGAAGCGACCAATATAGTCAAAAACTATGGGGAAAAAAATTATCAGACATTTCTAAACATTTAAAGCAGGCATAGTACTTGGTTATAATTGAAATATGACATGCTAATGACTGCTTCATTGTTCCTATATCAGATTTGTCCTGCATGTCATGAAAATTTAGTTGACGATGCAATCAGGATGGTGAAGAATTTAAGCTTCCGAATCTTGCGAAAGGTATCTGTTACTTATGTTGTGTCTATCTGAACTTAATATCGCTGTTACTCATTCATTGTTCTCTACATTTAATAAAAATATTGTTTCTTGTGGTATGGAAAATTATGTACTTAATGGTGTTACCATAGATTTCCAAATTATTGTACTTTATATCACATTTCTCAATTATTTGTGGATCTACATGATATCACGGAGAGTTTATTCAGTGGGAAATTATCAATAGTGTCTAAATTCTATTCATGGTGACATTACATATAAGATGCAAGAGATTTGTGTAGATGATAATATGATTTTATTGTCTTATTCTCCCTAATTTGTTCTTCCAAAATAGCTTGTATTTATTGACTTGAGACATAACTCATATGGTTTCTCCAAATCTTGTGATATAAGTCTAGCTTTTCATTAACCTATTATTGTTATAGTTATTACTATATTGATATTGATAATTTAATGGATTATGTAGAAAGAGTTTTACTCAATATCAGTATTGTCTTTCTAAATATGAAAACTTTCATTCCAAATTTGAATTTTATAAGAAACTGAGGGGATTTTATTTTTCCAAATTTATTTAGTAAGAATAAAATTATTTTTTGTAAGTGTGAGAAGAATGCAAAGAATAAACAAAAGAATAAGAAGATGAAGCTATGGTGGGTGGTAAATGGTGAAGATGACGAATGATGACAACAACAATCACTTTTATTATGGTAATTGTTTTTCTTTCAATTTGTGTTTGAACCATGGCTTTTCTTATCCCTCAGCTTTTCCAGTTTCTGATTTTCCGCAAGAAACATAATGGTTTTGCTTAATGATGCCAAATTTTTTGGTTACTTCATTGAATATTGTTTAGCCTAATGATGCCAAAATTCAGTGTCAATGACATAATTGTGTTATTTGTCTGCTACTCCATATTTGACCAAAAATTTAGTGAAAATTGTTCAAGTTCCAAGTGTTCTTCATCTGGGAGGTTTTTTATGTATATAAGTTTGTAGCTAACTCTTACTCAACCGTAACCCGTCAAACCAAAACATCTTTTCAGTTTTTCAAGCCTTGTTGCATAAGAAAAAGGTTGCTTTTGAGAGTGATTGTTTGTGAGTGCATAAGAATGACAGACTGCACAAAAGAAAATGTGTGCTGTTCTTTAACAATGGAACTTGAACTTTCTGATGTAAATGAAGGCATAAGGCGAAAGGTATCTGTAACTTATCTTGTGATTTAATTGTAACATAGCTTGGTTCCAACGTAGTCTTCGATTCTCATCTAACTCAATTCATTATGTTGATAAAATGTATACACTCTACATAGCGGATGTGGAATCTGCAGGAAAACGGCATCTCAAATGTTGATTGGCCATTACATGAAAAGAAAGATTCTTCCTGGGAAAACAACAAACATGAACCAATGTCTAATTCAATTTTTTCACCATTTAGGGACAAGAAGTATGCTTCCATAGACGTTGCTGTTGCAAATGACATTTCCATTGCAAAAAGGTATGACCCTTTTCTCCATCTACATGTCGTAATGGTTGTATGCTGGTATGAAGAAAAAGAACTGAGTTGAGGAACTCATAGTTCATGTACACATTGATTTCACTTTTCTGATGTTGGTTTTGCATATTACTTAGTTTGTATTATTTATATGCTCTCTCATATGCAGTTCATGTGCAAATTGATTTCACTTTTGGATGTTGATTTTTGATAATTTCTTTTCATAGTTGTTTGATTTGTTTACATTGGCTATGTTACCGGTGTATGATTTTTGTTAATGGATTATGAACCATATAGTAATTTAATTTGTTGTGTTTTCAATATGGTTTGGAAGAAGTCTGATGGTCAGCAAAGGAGTCTGACGCCTCAACAACAAGTTGAAGAAAACTGATGATTGTCTTTTTTACGGAGAAAAGGTTTGCCATAACAACACACTTCTTGCCGTAGCTCCCTTTTCCAGGGATAAGGGGAAACCTTAGTGATGATTTACTTTGTGGAGGAGGAGCATGAGTCCCCTAAGAATGAACTTGCCTCAGATTGGAAGAGGAGAGCTGATGGACCTGGTGGTGCCAAAAGATCTGATGGTCAACAGAAGAATCCACCACCTAAATAGTAAGTTGAAGTATATAGGGGTGCTGGATATCAAGAAGGGGGAGGACCTCAAGGAGGTCGAGCCTGGGCTCCGCAAGTTGGACACGAAATTATGGTGATGAGTGTGATGGTTTTGGTGGTGATGGATATGGTGATTGGAAGATGAACTTGCCTCAGATATTGTTCAACTTTAGACACTTCTGGTGGCTAGGAAGATGAGTTTGCCTCGGATTGGGGAGCAGGAGACACCGAAAATTGATAGGGTGCAGATGGAACTGAGGTAGCTTGGTGCAGCTCGGGTGATGGTTATCTCGGTGTGCCGCTATATGAAGGATCTATGTCATGGTCATTGCCACCACCGCAGAAACCTCGGCCACCCTCATATCCACGGCCTTGCTGCTGAGAAAGCCCTTCTCAGCCCCAACAACAGTATGGTGCATACTGCTCTCGGGGTTGACGAGGGTCTTCTCAGCAAGAAGATCGTGGATATAGTGGTGTCTGAGGTGGTTCAGGTGCTGCCAGTGGCCATGACGTAGTTCATTAATATGGCAGCCCCCCTGAGGTAACCAGCACCCAAGCTGCACCAAGCTACCTTAGTTCCATCTTCACCCAATCAAGTTTTGGTGTCTCCTCCACCTTCTCTCCAATCTGAGGAAAGCTCGTCTTCCCATTCGCCAAAAGTGTCTGAATTTTAACAAGATCTGAGGAAAGTTAATCTTACAACCACCATGTCCACCACCACCAAAACCCTCACATTCACCGCCATCTAGTTTCTGCGTCCACCCTACGTAGCCCAGCCTCCACCTCCTTGATGTCCAGCACCCCCATATACTTCAACTAACTATTTAGGTGATGGATTCTTCTGTTGACCATCAGATCTTTTGGCACCACCAGGTCCATCAGCTCTCCTCTTCCAATCTGAGGCAAGTTTGTTCTTAGGGGACTCATGCCCCTCATCCACAAAGTAAATCATCACTAAGGTTTCCCCTTCTCCCCGGAAAAGGGAGGTACAACAAGAAGTGTGTTGTTATGGCAAACCTTTTCTCCCTAAAAAAGACAATCATCAGTATGATGTAAGTTCCATTTTCAATGATTTGTAGTAATTTCTTACTATTTATACTAACTGCTAATGTTCTTGTGCTAGAAATAACTTGCTGATGTTGATGCATTTTGAGCATAACAAAAGACACTCCAGTGTTCAATCAAGTTTATTTGGATGAAGTTTCTCTATCGCTAGTAAATTGCCCCGTATGCTATTCTGACATTGAATTTTCCGTGCTTTGGGACAGTTCAAAAGATTATGATGCAATTACTATGGTATGACCTCCTCGATTTTGTAATTTATGCTTAGCAGAACTTTATGTTGAAGTATTGTTTTTAGTTTTTGCTAAATTTTGTTTCCTTTTCATACATTCCATGATTGATTGATAACTGGCTTGTTGAAATTGTTATAATTTATAAAATTGAATGTCCTTGCTTAGCTGCTAATGAAATTGAATGAAACTTTTATGTATCAGCTTGATATAGGGCACTTGTCTTGTCTTGATCTTAATAAAAAGATGAGCATGAAGCAACCAATTTAGTCAAAATCTATGGGGAAAAAAAAGGAAATCAGACATTTCTAAACATTTAACGCAGGCATAGTACTTGGTTATAATTGAAATATGACATGTTAATGACTGCTTCACTGTTCCTATATTGGATTTGTCCTGCATGTCATGAAAATTTAGTTGACGATGCAATCAGGATGGTGCAGAATTCAAGATTCCAAATCTTGGGGAAGGTATTTGTTACTTATCTTGTGATTTATGTGCTTTAGTTGTAATATAGATAAGTTTCTGCATAGGGAGTATTTGATTCTTACATAACTCAATTCATTATGTTGGTATAAATATGTATGTTTTCTACTTAGCTGATTTGGAACTAGCGGAAAAACAACATCTCGAATGTTGATTGGGCATTACATTGCAAGAAAGATGCTTTCTGGGGAAACAACAAACATGAACCAGTGTCTCATTCAATTTTACCACCATTTAGTGACAATGTGTATGTTCCAAGCTCTGATGATTTTCTTTCACATGAAGAAGATATTATCAGCAATGCTTCAAACATTACCATTACAAGATACATTTCCATTGCAAAAAGGTATGATCCTTTTTCTATCTATATGATGTAATGGTGGTATGCTGGTTTGAAAAATTAAACATAGTTTTCCCTTTGCAGTCTTTGCTTATTTCTTGTTCTTGGATATGTTGCGAATATAAACAAAGCGCATAAGTGAATTAGTCTATCCGAATTTAATATCATTGTTCTCTAGTTAAATTAAAGTATTCTTCATGTAGTATTGAAAATTATGTACCAGGTGGTATCACCAACTTACCATATATTTTCATCGTAATCTGCTATTTTGGATTTACATTTTCTAATATTCTTTCGGTTTTATGGTTCTATGAAAGATACGGGAGGTGTGTGTATATGATTATAATTACTAAATTGAAAATAGAAAGGATATGTAGCAGGAGGTTTACGCATTAATTTAACATTATTGTCTTTCTGAATATGAAAACTTTCATTCCAAAATTTGAATTTTGTATAGCTGTGTGACACTCTCTTTATTTCCAGAATTACTTGACTTGGTTACTATTTTCCTGTGATATGGTTCACAATCACATTCTCTTGAGAAGTAAATATGTATTCTTCGTCTCTTTGAATTTGTTGTTTAACTGCTTGTAAAACGTGAAGCAATATCTGAATTTTTATGTGATACCATGTAGTACATTCTAAACATTATGTATTAAATATTTGTTGAATAAATTTTTAGCTCTTTATACACGTTATAAAGGTATGGTTTAGTTTCTGTCAAAACTTTTCTCATGGTTTTCTGTTTGCAGCTTCGAGAAAGATGCACCATAAACTGGCAATGAACAATATGTTCAGGAGAGAAGTGACAAGGCTGCATTTTGCTCAGGAGCTTTCTCATTTCAGATTTATTCTTAGATTAATTGAATTGATATATAGCTGTCACGAGGAACTGCTTAATTATATCTTCAGATAGGTTTGATGCTTGTAAAAGAAGCATTGAGTTTTATTCTGGTGCATGATTTAATATAGGATAATAACATATCCTTATCTAGAAAATTGGATGATTGGTTGGTGATATTTATTTTTAAGTGTATGTTTTACATTTCATTATTCTGATCTTGCTCCCTCAAAAAAAAAAATTATTCTGACCTTGTTGTGATATGCATAATTTCGTGGCAATATTTTGAAATTTGAATTGCAAATCGAATCGACAGAGATTTCTTAGTCATGACTCAATAACCAGCTACCTAGTTTGATGTTCAGGGAGCCAAACCATGTTTGGTTTTCATTTTTTCTAAATGTTGCAACTGTGTTGATATGCATATTCCGCTTCTATTAGCATGAGTTTATAACAAACTAAGGTATTGTTTGTTGGAACAAGGGTGTTTCACAAGTCACCTATTGAGTTTTGACAATAACAAGGTATCAAAATAATCAATTGGATATGCTAAACAATTTGTTCAAGTGTGCAGGATCCATAATCAAAGTACTAT
>Ga0228710_1011251_pt1 | contig 11623 bp, 4 predicted proteins | sample MedpolnodulmetaG_FD_177995 | JGI IMG/M metagenome (GOLD analysis project Ga0228710, IMG submission 177995) | Root nodule microbial communities from Medicago polymorpha collected in Santa Monica, California, United States - pink nodules | ecosystem: Host-associated > Plants > Roots > Nodule... | reverse complement strand
AGATGGGATTTGTCCCTCCTCATAAACAGGAGTTATATCTTTAGGCCTCTTGATGAAATATGATTGTAAAACTGCATGGCCATGCCGAACTAAGTCAATATAAGATATTGGACTTATTCGTAATTCAATATATTTCGGAGTCAAGAAATATAAACATTGATCTATACAAGGGTGACAAAATCTATGCCTTGAGATCAATATAGATATTAAGACAAAGGAGTAAGCGTACACATAAGTATTATCATGGAAAGGTTTCGTCAGATCACTTGACATTCTTGTCACTTGGGTAGCAATGATGTATTGCTAGATACCGCTCATTGTTTATAGTATTAAATATTAGATTTAATATTATTGCCAACGTGACTAGAACCTATAGGGTCACACACAAAGAACGGTCAAAAGAGAAATATATAAATATGACTTATATAAGGGGTACGTTTAGTAAATAACGCTAATTAGTTAGCAGAACTACTAAACTCGTTATTGGGCTTACTGGAGCCCAATAGTGACTTCTGACTTGCAGAGCACACTAGGAGTTCTATAAATAGAACCCTAGTGCTGAAGTTTTGTTGTTGGACGTCTTGAAGAAACCCTAACTCTCTGACACTTCTGATTCCTTGGCTAGCACCGAGTTTTGGAGGAGCACCGTTCGTGTGGACTTGCTAGAGGCTTTGCTGCTTGCTTTGCTGTGATCGAGATTCCAGTTTCCAGCTTTCAGATTCCACACTTCGAGGTAACAATCGAATCACTGATTCATATGTTAGTTCGTAATGATCCAAGGAAAGAAAATAGAAATTTTTATCCGTTGCTTTATTCTGAAAACACATTCGATTTTATGAAAATTGAATATATTTATTGATATTCGACATAATCGATTTTGATTATTACAAGTAAATAACTTCAACTTTTTTTATTTGTTGATTATTTGAGCCATGATTTTGTGGTTATAAACCCTACAAAGTTATCTCCAGACTTCCTTTGAAGCTGCGCTGCAGTGCATTGCCAATAAACCAACTGTTAAGTTAAAAAAAACTGAAGATAGACATGTTTTGCAATTCTATTTCAAGTATGTACGACTAACTCGTTGGATTGTACACACGCAATCTGAGATGCTAGATTGTGCACACGCAATTTGATGAATTTGACGTGTGCACTTTTATTTTGCATTGTGATCTGTGATTCATGTACCCTCTAGGATTGTTATAGAACTTAGCATTAACCACCTGAGAGTGATTGTTTTTGTTTAAGACTTTATGTCTCCCGTCTATTATATTATTTTTGATTTAATCTCTTTAGGGTGTCGTCGATCCATCTGTCATTTGATTAAAAAAATCTATAAAAATATGATTTAGGGCATGTTTCTTCCGGATTAAAAAAAAAATGTGATTTTGACTTTCAATAATTTAGAGATTATATATATAAGAATCTATTTTGTTTTTGTTTATTGTAATAAAAATAAAAAATTTTAAAAAATATTAATTCGTTTGGATACACCTATATATTTTAAAAAATAATTCGTTTGGATACAACTATATAAAATATATTTTTTCCTTAAAAATAGAGATTTTTTTGTTATAAAATTAGCTCGATCTTTTGATGGTTGCTTTCTCCCTCCTCTACAAAAATGTTTTGAAAAAAAATAACCTTAAAATCTAAAAGAAATATAAAAATATGATTTCAAGAGCCACACAAACATAGTTAGAAGGAGGGTAACTTTTTTCTTAGTTTTTGTTTAAAAAATGATGTTTTTAGTGTTTTTTTCTCTTCTAATTTTGCCCTTCCTTTAAATTATTACATTTACAATTTTATCACTTTTACTTTATAAATTAGAAAAATGATAAATCCCAAGTAAAATAGGAATAACACCACAACGATATGAATTTAAATTACTAATTTACAAAAAAAGTTAAATCTTATTAAAATAGGAACACCAAACCTACAATAGGAATTATATTTGACACTATTAAAATATCATATTTTAATCTTATTTTGTCAAAAATATTTGATCATAATATATGTTAAATTTATATCGCTTTCTATACTACAACTAGCGAAAAGACGACCAATCTATCCATTTTATATAGTATTTCATTGTATCATTCACTTTGAGTTTGTATACATAGGTGAATGCCCCAAGGTCCCGTATATAAAGGGACACCAATTTTTTTTTATAAATACATACATATAATATGTATAAATATTTAGAGGTGCACCATATTTCCCATAATAGTATATATTAATGGTTAGATATGTAACAATTTTTGGTACATGTGCACTCGTAAAATGTATTTTATTTTAGGCATTCATACAAAAAGAAGAAGATACAAAATAATATATGAAAACCAATGAAAAACTAAATAAATAGTTATTGTTGTTGATGTTTCTCGTCTGATTCAAGAGTACTACATGATGTGATTTATAATTTGTTTATAAAATAAAAGAATTTTACAAAATTTTACGTAAATATTTATAAACAAAAATATAATAGTTATTTATAATTTTTTTTATAAGGCCAGGAGAAAGGTTATGCATCTGGAAGAGTCTGAAGCATCCCAACTAGGTTGGCATCCAACAAACACCCTCATCCTCTACCGCCTTTTCATATATAATATTTGTAAATAGTTATTTGCAATCACTTTGTATTCTAACATATATAATATTATAATATTTGTTATGATATTGATATATAATGCATGACTTAATAGTCATATACAATACACGAAGAATAAGGGATATATGTATTCTTTGCAATATATCGGTGGTGCATGTATGTAGTCGATGATTTTTTTTGTTTGTGAAATACATGACTCTAAAAGTCACATTTAACACATGAAGATTGATAGATACATTTATTATTTGCAAGATATATTAGTGGTTCATACATGTTTTTATTTTAGGTGATGGTTCGTACATGTAGTTTTTTTAAAGGAGGTTCGTACATGTAGTTGATGGGAATTACACTCCCCTCCCTTTAAAGATGCTTGAATTACACTCCCCTCCCCTCTTATATTAAAATATACACTTCCTCCCCTCTTATTCAAAACATATTAGAAAACTTTACGCTCCTCTCCCCTAAGAGAAGCTTGAATTGCATTCCCCTCCCTTCTTATGTTAAAATCTACATTTTACTCCCTCAATATTTTTTTTATTTCTAATAATCTAGCAAAAAAATAATAATAATAATTTAACACACTTAAAAAAAATAGTATTGTGAGTCTATTTTAATATAATAAAAAATTGAATACATATTTTTCGCTATTTTTTATTCACAATTTCATTAACATGTAGTTTTAAACCCTATTATAAAATATGAAACAACCCAAAATAAAATTAAAATATGTGAAAAATTACTAAAGACAATGAAGCATGGTTATTTAAAAGTTAATTATATACTCTAAATTATAAAATCAATGTTAAAATATTTAAATTTAATTATGATTAACATTTAAATTAGAAAAAAATGAATTAATTTCTCTTAAATGGTGGTTCTAAATTAATATATATATATATATATATATATATATATATATACATATCATGAAAAAAATTATTTATGTTAAAATAGATTAAAGTGTAGTGCATATTTAATTATTAAGGGAGAGGGTTGTAATTCAAGCATCTTATAAGATAGAGGAGTATAAATTTTACTTTTCAAGGGAGAGGAGTGTACATTTAAACATAAGAAGGGAAGGGAGTGTAATTCAAGCATTTTTGAGGGGAGGGGAATGTAATTTACTCTAACTTTTATTGAAATGCATAGAATTATGTTTAATTTATGAGAATTAGAGAAAATTAATTGTATGTGATTTATCTAATTATGAATGTTAATTACCAGCAAAAATATAGGTATACCCAGTCTAATTATCTGACACGTCAACATTTTTTTTAACCATTTAATGTCTTTTCCCATACAAAAATGATTTTTGACTAATTTTTATAATAACAAATCCCTTTTAGAGGAGTGAGAAAATAAGTGTCAAAAGATTGAAGTAATTTCAAAACAAAAAATCGCTTTTATATGTTGTATCCAAACAAACTAAATTGTTTTTAAAAAATAATTGATTTTTAATACGATAAAAAAAAACAGACCATATTTTACTCTGTCAAAAGATGAGTTTACTTAGTCTAAAACTAAATATGATTTTACTCTAAAAAAATAATCTCTAAATTATTGAATGTCAAAATCACTTTTATTTTACTTTGTAACAGACATACCATATGAATATGTTTATTATAATGTTTTGAAGAAAAAAACTACCGTAAAAGAATATTGTATTTATTTGTTATGGTTTAAATAAAACAGAATCTACAAAAAAAAATCTAAAACAAAATTAGAGGGGAGAGAAAATAAGTATTAAAATGTATTAAAAAAAATGTGACAATTGTTTCATATTAAGTATTAAAAAATAATTAGTAAAAATAAATTATAATAATAAACATTAATAAATATATTTCACTTATCAATGAAATAAAAAATATATATTGGAGAAACATTTACCACTGATACTTAACAAAACATGAAAAACATAGGACTATTTCTTACCGCTACATATTTTGGCATATAAATTGATTCAATTACACATCTGATTAAATGATCATAAATAATATAATTTTGAGAGATTTACAAAATATCATTAGTATTACAATACTCATTAACTAACACAATGTAGGTGGAGTTCTCACTAGCTTGTTGAATCTCAACAAACTTTACTTTCCCAACCTCACCAGAGGATTCGGTCTTAGATTTTGGAGCATGAAATTTACGACCAAATATTAATATTGAAGTGATGTTGCTTGAGACTTTAGAGTATACACATTCCTAAAGTTTCAAATTCAATTCTTTTCGGAGGCAATTTGGATGGACTAGTTTAGCTTATTTAAACAAAAATATTTGACTTATTTAAATATTTGTTGATTGATAACTTTATACAACCCACGTCCCTTTTTTATTTTGTTTACACAGGTACTAATTCTTATTTATTCAAAATAAAATCCTAAATCATAAAACTTTGATATATGATTTTGAAAATCAAAATTAAAAGAAAAGTTAACATGATGGTTGATAATTTAAATCATATCAAATCTCTAAATTGTTCACTTTATATTCCAAAATTGTTCCACGTGACCCTGAAATAGGGAATAATATGTCTGTATTTTACATTGCTTTAGGTACCCAATCAAAAAGATGGTAGTTTTCATGCACGAAATCACAATAAGATGACGCACAAATCCAAGGTCAATCAAGCTCCTCCGCTGACATCGCCGTCTTCGTACCCATGAAACTCTCCGTTCCTATTAAGGGGAGAATTTTTAGAGAGCTTGATCAAACGAGACGATGTCATGTGTGTTAATCAATTTCGCATGGATATTAGACAAGAAGGATCTCTCTCTCTTCTCTCCTTCTCAAACTCTAGCCGTCACCCCTTTCTTCTCCTTCTTCTTTTTGTCAGAGGGGTGATTTAGGGTCAATTTTGACCCAAAAATCACTCCTCCAAATTGTTTTTCCTTGTATCCTAATTGAATAAGTGATTTCACATATTTTCTGTTTTCTTTCGTTTGTTTTTGTGATTCCGTCGTCTCTGAACGACTCTGTTTGTTTTCATTTTCCGTCTTTGTGCGGTGTGTTTTTGATTTCCCGTCTTAGTGCGGTGTTTATTTGATTCAGGTTGAAAGATTAACTTTGAGCAAGTGCAGATCCGATCAATGACAATGATTTTAGCGTCGTCAACGTTGCAGATCTAGAGACATGAATATTCCGGAGACTTTAATATAGTCATATTAGTCATATTTGTAAGCATAAGTACTTTGCCGCTTTATGCTATTAACATGGATGTTGTGAGTTTGTTCACAAATTCATCATTTTTGTTTTTAGCGAATTTAGATTTGTATTGTATCGATGTACTCTATCAATTTGAATGAATGAATATCGTTTATTTTTGTCCAAAAAAAAAGTATTGAAGAACAAGTGGTTATGTTCTTACACGTATTAGCACATCATTCTAATAATCGTGTTATTGGTCATTTAATTAAGATATATATCACATCCCAAGGACAGTTTGGTCATTTAATTGAAAAAACGTGTGTCGCGGTGATTTTTAGATATCAAGCTATTGATTAGCGTTGAATCACAAATTTTTAATTTACCACCGAGCTTTTATTCTTTCCAAGGAAAAGGGGAAAAGATCGAATAAACCATATATTTGTAGAGATTAAAGCTTCGGGGTTGGTTACGTAAAAGGAAGGTATTGACACCCTAAACGTCTATAGTACTCTCCATGATCAGATATGGCAAAGATCACCTCAATGATTGCCATGTCGGGAGGCCTCTCCAACGGGTACTGCTTGCAATCAGATGTGGTAATTTTGGAGAATTTGTTTGTTTCTCTCTTGCACAGGCGCATACGGGACATCATTCCGGTTGTTTTGAAGCCCCCTACCATCCCTTGGGTCAAGGCCAACACGGATGGATCGGTTAGAAATTTAATGGCGACTTGTGGTGGTATTTTTCGCGACTCTCGTGGTACTTTTCTTGGTGGCTTCGCAAGCAATCTTGGTCGCGTTTCTGTATTCGAAGCAGAAATAATGGGTCTCATGGTGTCTATGGAATATGCGAGCTCCAACGGATGGACTCGTTTATGGCTCGAAAGTGATTCTTCTAGCGCGGTACAAGCTTTCCATAAACCATCTCTTATTCCGGTTTGTCTCAGAAACCGTTGGCATAATTGTACTCACAATGGTATGTTTATTATTTGCTCGCACATCTTTCGGGAGGGAAATGCTTGTGCTGATGGCCTAGCCGCTTTGGGGCATGATTTGCATGACACCACGTGGTTCACCTTGTTGCCTCCATCTCTGGGGCAGGATTTTTCCAGGGACAGAAATGGACTGCCGAATTATCGATTCCCTTAGATTTTCTGTTTCTAGTTACTGTATATATTTATTTTCTTCGAGGGTATTGGCCTAGTCCTCCCCTCTTTGTATTTTTCCCCCTTTTTTTAATAAATATGTATTGGAAAGGCAGCATAGGAAGGGGGTGTCTGTTGGGTGCCAACCTAGTTGGGATGCTTCAGCCACTTTCGGATGCCTCACCTTTCTCTTGGCCTTATCAAAAAAAAAACTCTATAGGAACCTCTTGCATTTATTTATTTTTGTGCTAAAAATTATAATTGATTTGCTTGTGAAAATATTAATGTAAATAAAGAAAGAAAGAAAATGTTTTTTGTATTTTGTTGATTTGGAAAGACAAAGTCTTTTGCCTACGTACCCGAGCCGGATCAAAATCAGTAGTTCGGGGTAAAAAGCTGAGTGATTTGTTTGATCGATTTTTATTTTTGAAAATGGTTTAAGGATAAAAAGTCAAAGTGGCACAAAATAAAGTGGATTAGATTGATTTTAACTGAAGAAAACAAAGTCTTTTTTTTTTGGTAGTGGAAGAAAACAAAGTTTAAATATGATTAAAATTGATTGAAATTTGATTAAAAAAGATGAGGAATCACTTGATTGAAAATCAAGGTTTGTTTAGAAAAGAATTTTTTTGTGAGATTTTGATTATTTGAATGTTTTTTATTTTTATGTTTTTTCTAATTAAAGTCTAAAAAATAAAGCGCGATGGATTTTTCATAATGACGTTGGATCAAAATGAAAATTCCATTTTCCTTGGATTAAACTATGCTACTATTTTTGCATTTTTTCTTTTTATGCATAAAAGTGGAATAAATAAATATGCATGCAATGCAATACTCTCATTTATATTTACATTTGTTTCTAAATACATTCTAATATCTCAATAATAAAAAATGACAAAAAAAGATAAAATGCATATGGTAATAAACATGAATAAATAAATATGCTAAAAAATACAAAAAAGATAAAATGCATGAGATGATATTAAGCCTAAATAAACTAAAAGTAAAAAAAATGTACTAAATAAACTACAAATAGAAAAAGCACTAAAATAAAAATGCATTAAATAAAACTAACTATAAAAATAAAGCAACGGAATAAATTAACATAGTAAAAAAATGCATTAAATAAACTAAAAAAGAAAAAAACTAAATAATGTTGCATATTGCTAGATATGCTTAAAAGGGAAACAAAAAATGACAATAAAGATAAATAAAAGAAGGAAAAATAAATAATAAATAAATAAATAGGGGTGGGAATTAGGGTTGTGATGATATCTGTTGGACAAAAATGCCCTTGAATGGGACAGCAAGACAAAGGACGTTGGACAAATTTTAAAATAAAAATAAATAAATAAATAAATAAATAAGAAAAAAACAGAATAAATAAAAATTCGAATTTTAAAATAAATAAATAAAAAAAAAATTAAATAACAAAAAATTAAAAAAACTGAATAAAAATAAAATATAAATAATAATAATAAAACACTAAAAAACTGTCGCCTTCAGAACCACAAAATGAGTTATTTTAAAATATCTCTCTGCCGAAATTTCGTTTGAAGCGACGAAAAATCCTGGTTTAAAAGACGAATAAAAAATGAGAATTTTAGGTCAAAAATGGGGTAAAACAATGTGTAATCAATCACACAAGGACATTTAGGTCATTTAATTAAGATATATATCATATCACATCATTATCAAGTGTATATCAAACATCGGATACGATAAAAACATGATATAATAAATATTTATCTTGTCCATATCATATGTCGTCTCTATCCAATTCCCTATCATATCATGTCTCTATCCTATATTGACCAACAAATAGTCATTTACTCTTGTTTACCATTCATCATATACTTTTTAATTTTAATTTTAATTTTTGTGATTTTTAAAATCATATGCTTCATAAAATTTATCTTCTGCAGTTAATAGTAAACAAATCTAAATGACTGTGTTCTTAAAATAAATCTACGTTACTGTGATCATAGTAGTGTAGTAATGGTGAAAAGGGGAACCCCATCTAAATACTCAGCCATTGATGAGTGCTTTTGTTTCCTTTTGTTTCAATTTAATTTTTTTTTTAAAAGAATATATTACAACGAAGTAAAATGTGTATCAAAAGATGGAGGTAATTTTGTACCAAAAATCTCTTTATATAGTTGTATCCAAATAAATTACATTGTTTGTTAGATAAATGATTTTTATTACGAAAAGCAAACACAAAATTGATTCTACTTTTTTATGAAATCTCTAAAAAAGATTCTCTAAATTATTGAATTTCAAATTTACTATTTTTGAAATTTGTAACAATCGAGCCTTATATTTAATCTACATTTACTAAAAGGAAGCTTTAAGATGTGTAGGTCTTTTATCTCACCTTAAGTCTATTTGATGGAAGAACTACCTTTATATGAGTTTTTCTTTTTAATTAACCCAATAAAATGTATCAATTGTTTCAATATTAAGAATTAAAAAAATTGTAAACTAGCCTTATATTTAATCTACATTTACAAAAAATAAGCTTTAAAATGTGTAGGTCTTTTATCTCACCTTGGGTCTATTTGATGCAAGAACTACCTTTATATGAGTTTTTCTTTTTTAATTAAACCAATAAAATGTATCAATTGTTTCAATATTAAGAATTAAAAAAATTATTAGTATTGTTCAAAAAAAAGTATTAGTAAAAATAAATTCAAATAATAAATATTAATAAATACATTTTTTTTTTATGAACAAGGAGGGTGGATCAGCATCAAGAGATTTCATCGACATGCCAACTAGGTTGGCACCCCCGAGAAATCTCCATCCTATACCGCCACACTCAAGAAAGTTTTATTAAAAAAGAAAAAATAATTACAGAAGGAGGGGGGACTAGACCAAGACCCTCAAAGAAAACAGAGATAAAAGCATAAAAGAAAACAGCAAAACAACCGAGACCACCGACAGATCAAGGTTTATTAATAAATACATTTCAGTTATCAATGTAATAAAAAAAGTACAGGAGAAACATTTATCACTGGGAGTATTACTTTATAATATAATGAATTAAAATATGTAATTTGATTTTTTACAAAGAAAGACTCATCTTTTGTGAAAAAAAGTAAATAAAAGAATCATCTCACTTCATTATCAATCATCAATTATGTCAAGCTATCAGCATCACAAGGAGGAACATAGGAAAATTAGTACCCACAACTGCGTGTAGAAAATTTATTAATTTACCAAACCAAAATCACCATTGTTATTTTAAGATAATAAATTGAGTGTGTTACTATTCTTATTCATTCAAAATAAAATCCTAGATCATAAAACTTTGATATATGATGTTCAAAATCGAAATTAAAAGAAATGTTAACATGATGGTTAATAATTTAAATCATATGAAATATATAAAATGTACACTTTATATTCCAAAATTGATCCACATGACCCTGAAATAGGGAATAATGTGTCACTATTTTTAAAAGTTTCACAGACAGTACTAGAAAATGAAGATATTGGCTTTTGTATTGTCCTTAGTTTTTTCCTCTCACCATTTTTTAGACACATGACAATACTAGAGTGCATACAATTTGGCTAAAAAGAGTTCACGAAAAATAGAGTGGAATTGAGTCAATATGTGTATGAATAATGGATATTCATAATCATTGTTTTGACCAATTTTGACTTATTGTCCGGATCAATTCAGGTGTGAGATTGATGACACATAATGACTTGTTAATTTGTATTTGATACACTTAAATGGAGGGAAGAATTGAAGATTCGACAAGAAATAATAATCATAATATTAAATATCGGGGAGTTACAATGAGAGATGAATTGAAGATTAAACAAAAAAAAAATGATAATAATTATAATATTAAATATCGGGGATTGACAACATGCTATTAATTCTCATGTAGCTGTTTCATCACCATTTCAATCGTCGTAAAAAAAGAGGAAACCGATATCAATCAATGTAAAGAAAAAATAACTTAATTTTGGCCCCTCTGGTTTTTTCCAAGTAACTTACTCCCTCTATTGAAAAAAAGAAAAAGAAATACGATCCTACCATCAGTTGCATTTCACATAAATCCTTTAAAGTCTACTTTCTTTGTCGTCTCTATAACAGCATAGATGGAACATATAGCATTACTCGGAACATGTGAATTAGTCAAAAAAGTCATACTATAAATTCCCAATTCTCGCACCCAGCATATAGCTTTCAGGAACATATTAGAATTCAGGTTGGTACCACCTGTAAGAACCTTAACAAACTGCCATAATTTATAACTCGTCATCATCAGCCCTTCATTACGGAAAAAGCCAAGATCAACCGCACATGTATAGCTTGCAAGGTAATGTGACTGCTAGACACGTTGTTACTAACTAAAGATTTGTGACTGTCCGGAGGTGAAATCCCTGCATGCAATTGTACTGCTCGCCCATGTGTCGCGCCTATAATGTAAACTGGAGGGATGAATTAAATATGTTATTGGATAATGTCTTACTCTCATACTCGTCGGATAATCTAATTTCATTTTTTTGTGAATTTTTCATTAGGTTCTCTTTTCAGTCACCGATGAATCGCCGATTGGCGACTATATAACATCTCACATACATACTTGCAGGAGAATCTACCAATTCTAGCCGGTTGTCTAATTCTTCTATTCATGTTCCGGCTTTGGATATATTTCAGTATATTATCTTTTGATACAAATGTTACTTCTTTATATTTT
>Ga0228710_1011249_pt1 | contig 11624 bp, 9 predicted proteins | sample MedpolnodulmetaG_FD_177995 | JGI IMG/M metagenome (GOLD analysis project Ga0228710, IMG submission 177995) | Root nodule microbial communities from Medicago polymorpha collected in Santa Monica, California, United States - pink nodules | ecosystem: Host-associated > Plants > Roots > Nodule... | reverse complement strand
AAAATGGCCATTAAGGACGAAAAACAAAATAAAAAAATTTGTGAGGATGAAAACATTCAGTTTAATTTTTTAGGGACTAAAATCAAAATTCGCTATATTTATAAGGACGAAAAACTTATTTAACCCTTTTCTTATTACAACATTTAATACCATTTTAAATCTTTTTCTTATGAATAACTACGAATAGACTAAAATAACTTTAATTTTTTTTTGTGGTTTTTGAAATAAATTATTTTTATTAGATTTCTTATGAATATTGTAGTCAAATACATAATTTATATGTATTTTGTTCTTATTAAAAAAATTCCTATCTATTTAGTTAAAATATTAAAAAATGATTTTAAAATCAACGAAAAAATATAATTGACCTTATTTAATCTGTTTCTTAGTTTTCAAAAGAGAAACTAAAAAATAGTTTTAAGTGTTTTTTTAAGATAAAACAAAGTTGTCGTTTTGGAGACTGGAACATAGAACTTTTCATATTGTGTTCAAATAACCATCTGAATCATCTTTTAAATAATTTAGTAAATATTTGATAATAATAATTATAATTATAGATTCTTTCAAAAAAAATATCTCTTACTTATCATTACTTATTAATTTTGCTAGGTCTGCAGCAATTTAACCTAATATTTTCCTGCTCATTTGTTGTATTAGATTAGAAGTAATTTAACCTAACAAATTTCATCTAAAAAAATGCATCGCACCAATTTCATTCATATCCTCTTGCCTTTTTTTTGACAATATTTTGTACACAATACTAGAAAAATTCATCGCAATTATTTCATTCCTTTTTTTTTTTACATATTTTGTACACTTTTTTTTTGAACCAATTTCATGTCTTTTTTTGACAATATTTTGTACACTTTTTTTTAAGGAAATATTTTGTACACTTATTTAATACTACAAAAATGTATCGCACCAATTTCATGCCTTTTTTTTTACAATATTTTGTACACTTTTTTTTTGAAGGAAATATTTTGTACACTTATTTAATACTAAAAAAATGCATCGTACCAATTTCATTCCTATCATGTTGCCTTTTTTTTGACAATATTTTCTACACTTATTTAATACGTTTACAAGCAGAATACCCTAATTTCCATGCAAATTCGGCTACCCTAATTTCCATGTAAACTTGGCTATATATACCAAGCCCTAAACATGTTTCTCTTAACAAAAAAAAACCCTAAACCATGGTAAATTTCACACAGCACAAGAATCATATATTTTGATATTTAGAGGTTTGCAAATGGAAGGACGTGACCTTACAACTTTCCTCTCATACCACTGCTTAACTGGTAACTTTGATTCAATTCTGAATTTTTTTTTCCATTTTTTGGATTGTTATTATTAGTATTTTTTGACTTATACAATTGTCATACTTTTTGTAACATGTTGTTTTTCATTGATTTTGTAGGTCCTTTGATGACTCATCCTGTTACTGAGATGGACGAGACTGTCACCAAACTTCAATTGAACAGAAGAGCATAAAAAAACTTATGGCAACCATGACAGTCGAGCAACAAGGAGTATACGAAAGGATTATGACACGTGTTGATAGTAAACTCCCTGGTCTATTTTTTCTATATGGATACGGCGGAACAGGCAAGACGTTTCTTTGGAGAGCATTGTCGGCTGCGATACGGTCAAGAGGGGAAATAGTTTTAACAGTTGCTTCAAGTGGTATAGTTGCATTATTAATACCAGAAGGTAGAACCACACATTCGAGATTTGGCCTTCCCTTTATTATCGATGAATGCTCCACGTGTAATGTCAAACCTAATACCCTGTTGGCTCAGTTGGTAGTCCAAGCAAGATTAGTAATATGGGACGAGGCTCCGATGATGCACAAATTTTGCTTTGAAGCACTTGATCGTTCTTTCAGAGACGTTATGAAGGAGGTGGACAAGAGATACAAATACATCCCTTTTGAAGGTAAAGTCGTTGTATTTGGTGGAGATTTTAGGCAGATATTACCTCTAATTCCTAAAGGCACAATACCAGAAATCGTTCATGCTACTATCAACTCTTCAAAACTATGGAATTATTGTGAGGTTCTTACATTGACTAAGAACATGAAACTTTTGTCTGGTGCGTCGTAGTAGACATTGAAGCAAAAAGACAATTTTCAGAATGGGTTTTAAGTATAGGTAATGGACGAATAGGGGAAGACAATGAAGTGGACAAGACCATTGTTGTTCCGTCAGATGTGCTCATAGAAAGCGCAAGAGATCCTCTTGCTACTATTGTTGAAAACACGCATCCTAACATCTTGGAGAGTATGAGTGACATTAGTTACTTTCAAAATAGAGCTATATTGACAACTAAAAATTCCATAGTCAAGAAGATCAACAACTATATGCTGGGCATGGTTCCAGGTGAGGAGAAGGTTTATTTGATTTATGATTCACCTATTCATCGTAACTTAAACGGTGATCATATTGACGATGTTCATACACCCGAATTCCTCAACACCATCACTGCTTCTGGACTGCCTAATCACAAATTAAGGTTAAAGGTTGGTGTGTCAGTTATGTTGTTGAGAAATATAGATACACGGTATGGATTATGCAATGGAACCAGATTGGTTATCACTAGGATGGGAAGATACGTCATTGAGGGGACGATCATTTCCGGAAGTAATGTTGGTGATCAGGTTTTTGTATCCAAGCTATCTCTATCGCCTTCAGATGTCATGATTCCCTTTAAGTTTCAACGAAGACAATTTCCTTTGACTGTATCATTTGCAATGATGATAAGTGCTCAAAAGTGATATATTTCATGTGTTATTTTAGGCATTTTAGTGACTTGTTTTGCAAGATTATCTATGGAAAAGCTCCAATTTTATGCAAGTATGTCATTTATGCTTTATGTGCCTTACTCTACCCTTTTTCTGCAGGGAAATACAAGCAAGGACCAAGAAATCGACCAAAGTTGCAAGAAAATCTCGCTTAAGCAAGAAAACTGCCGAGAGCAACTGCCAATCTCGCTTACATCCCGCTTCCAGCTCGCTTAAGCGAGATTCAGAAAATTCAGGATAAGGTGCTACGTGCCAGTCATCCAGTGGCTAGCGTGGGACAAATTTAATCTCGCTTAAGCGTGATTGACAGATTCAGCCATATAAACAGCTTTTCTCTCATTTTTCATTATTCTTCTTCATTCTTTTTGATATTTTTCTGATTTTTAGAGAGAGAGAGAGAGAGGGCATTTCTAGAGAGAGAAACATGAAGCAAGAGTGTTAGAAGTGGATTCTTTCCAAGATTTGTTGAGTCATCATGAATCTTGTCATGAATCTTCATCTTTTCTTCCATTTTTGCAAGGCTACTATGAAAGTAAGTAGCTAAATCTATCCTTTGGGGTTAGAGATACTTGATTAAGTTAATATGTACTCTTTTTGATACTTAAATATATGATTCTATCAATATTTTACTTGATGTTGATTTTATTCTTGTGTTTAATGTTATATCTTTGATTTGAAATGATGTTGAAAGATGCTTTTGAATCTAGGGTTAGAATAATAATCTAGCAAAACTTTAATTCTAGACATGGAATTTAGGTTTTGATAATCACTTTGAATATTAGAACTCAAAGCTTTTGTATCGTTTAATAGTTTGGGAAATCGACAATACAACGATGCAATCGACTATTGGATTGTTTAATAGTTTGGCAAATCGACATTTAAATGATCCACTAGAAATCACGACATCATTTGGACACGAATGATGTTGTTGAGCGATATGTGATAATATCAAGTAAAGTCAAAATCCATTTAGGTAATCATAAGAGTGCATTATTTAATGCTTGGTCAACGACTCTAACCCCATACGTGAATTGCCCGACCTCGTCTCAATTTTATTGCTATAGTCCAATTTAGATTAGTTTTTAATCTATCAATGATTTGAACTATAAGTTTAGAACGATAACGATTGTTTAACGGCTTGAATATCGCGCTAGTCCCTGTGGAGACGATACACAAAAATACTTAATTTTGATACTACATCAAATGGCAATTAACAAAAGTCAAGGGCAGTCGCTTAAACATGTTGGTGTATATCTACCAACACCTGTATTTTCTCACGGACAGTTGTATGTTGCTGTTTCAAGAGTTACACCCAGAGAAGGACTAAAGATATCGATCACTGATGAAGATGGTGAAGATATCAATGTAACGTCTAATGTCGTATATGAGGAAGTATTTCACAATGTGTGATAAAACTACATGCCAATGTACTAAAAATTTCATATTTCTTTTACGAATTATTGATAGGATTACCAAATTTTCTTTTATAATATTTTCAGATTTCATACATTTTATGAAGTGTTTTATTTTGTCTACTATGAATTATCACGTCTTATTTTTTTCACTGTTACCAATTATATATTGCATTTTATTATTCGTATGTCAATCCCTTTATAATAAACTCGTGGGTCAAAAATCTAGTAAATGTTAACCCGTCTCACTATACTTAACCTAATTTTGACCTAATTTTTTCCTCCACACTTTTGCATTTAATGTGTATCTAAAGTAAAATAAAATTATGTTCCTAATTAGATGCTATTTTTTTGGAAAGGAATAACCATTAACCCGTCTCGCTATATCTCTTACTTATAAATGTTAACCCATCTCGCTATACTTAACCCAATTTTTCCTTCCACACTTTTTCATTTAATGTTTATCTAAAGTAAAATAAAATTATGTTCCTAATTATATGCTATTTTTTTGGAATGGAATAACCGTTAACCTGTCTCGCTATATCCTTATTTATTAATTTTATTAGGTCTGCAACAACTTAACCTAATAATTTCCCTCTAAAATGTTGTATTAGGTTAGTAGCAATTTAACCTAACAAATTCCATCTAAAATGCAGCAATCCCTAATATTTCTCCTCACTGATGAGCTTTTCATTCATATCATGTTGTGTCATTGTTTGTATATATCTATTGTTTCTGTAGACTTTTTTTTTTGACAAGTTGTTGTACACTTTTTTAATACGTTTACAAACAGAATACCCTAATTTCCATGCAAATAATCTTGTTAGGTTTGCAACAACTAAACCTAAAAAATTCCCTCCAAATGATCCGCATTAATTGCTAGGTGCTAACCCTAATTATGTATTTCCTTCCGACACTTCTTCAAGTTGAAATTCAAAAAAAAATTGTTAGGAACCATGAACTGCATTAAATTACATCTATTCGTATACCCCTTAGAAAATATAGAGCTCTTCAACCAAGCAAACATCTTCAAAATAATTAATACATTATATAAGATCTCTTCTATTATTAAATTATATGATATATGCAGATATGATATGTATTTGGTTCGAAAAATATATTATTACTTTTAGTAAATATCATAGTCTAATTATTCTTTTTAGAGTTGTACGTGTAATTTAGAAATTCTAATAATTGAAGTGACTTTGTTTTTCATATTAGTAGAAATTTAAAACAATTATTACAAGTCAACTTTTAATGTTTAACTATAAAAGTAATAAATAAAATTGACCCGTGCAACAATATAATATTGTATTCTTTTTATTTTTTTCTTTATATATATTTTTTTTTTAAAAATGAGAAGATAATGCCCCAATAATATATTGTGATAAAATAAAATAACAGTCTTTAATTGATTAGTTTTTCAAAACAAAAATGAAAAATTTGATAAGATTCAAGTGTCATTGAAGAACATAGTAAGACAAATTTGATTGTAATATTGTATCTCTAATAATCTAATTTACATTTATTCATCGGCCCATGATCTTACGGGTTAAAGATTATTCATTTGTCTCTATTATAGTCGACAAGACCCGTGCGACCTGTCTATCTATACTTAACCTAATTTTTCCCTCCACTCTTTTGCATTTAATGTTTATCTAAAGTAAAATAAAATTATGTTCCTAATTATATGCTATTTTTTTGGAAATCTCTTACTTATAAATGTTAACCCGTCTCGCTATACTTAACCTAATTTTTATGAAATACTATATGACAATCATGACATTCATCTAAACTATTTTGTTACCTAATACCGTCAAGTACGGGTCGATGGTCTAGTTATAATTATAATTAAGAAATTAGTAAAAAAAAATGTTAAAACTTGATATTGAATTCCCGCTGCTTATGTTCTAAGAGAAATAAATTGAACTACTTTTCATCAAAATAGGTAAGTTGATTCTTTTTTGACAAAAATAATTAAATTGATATTGACTCATTAATTGTTATTGTTAATTTACATTTAGAAAAGTCTTTAACTCACCGTAATTTTTTCAGTCATACTTTATATCCTTTAAAAGTCTTTAACTCACTGTAATATTTTTACGGTCATACTTTTACATATCCTTTGTGTGATGAGGAGGAGAAATTTACCTCTCTATGGCGATTTTGTATATTTTACCTTAAAAATAACTAAGGTGTGTCTATGTGTGATTGAAAAAATATGATAGAATATTGCATGGAGTGTAAGAAAGGAAATCTTCCCATACTGATTGATGGAACACACGTACAAGAAATGAAAAAAAAAATTGATTTGTTATGAAATATCACAATTATATCAAACTCAGTATCCTCTAAATATTTTATTTAAAAAATGTTGGAGAATACATGAACCGAAGAGAGAGCCATACTCCCTCATTCCCAGCAATTTGTAAAATATTATTCTAACATAAGTATTGTTTTAAATTTTTTAATGTAATAGTAATTATTATTTTGATCAATCGCATATATTAATTAATATTACATACTCCTTAGTCAGTTTCTTATATTTTACATTTGTGATAGTAATTTTCCTTAATATATATGAAAATTTATATGATTGAAAAGTTATATATAAATATATATTTTCTTAGCAAGAGAATTTATATATAAAAATTAAAAATAGAAAAGCAAAAATGGCATACATAAAAAAATATAAAAGCAAAAATAATATAAAAAGATGGCAAATGATGTATGTATCGTTATAATGAGGATATAAATTATTATTATATTTAATTCACTTGTATAGATCTAGTGGTCAAGTTGGTGAACGAACCAAAACGCGTTTTCATTTTCAACAACAATATTAGTTTTTTTTCCCTTCTACTTGTTCTCTTTCACTTGTTTGCCTATGTAAGCAATCATCAAATTGTTTGCATCTTTGATCATATATATATAGCACTATGGTTATGCAACATTCGTCTTCCATTCTCCTAAAGTTCTTGGAAGTGCAAATAATTAGAGCAATGGCTAGGGTGATAGTGCTTGTGTTTTACATCCTTGTGCTAGTGAATACTGCAAGTGTTCCATCATCTTCAGCTGCTCGTTTATTAGGAACCAACAATAAAACCAAAATATCTACTATAGAAAAGAAGGTTAAGAGTTATTTGTTACAAAATGGACTTGGTCAGACACCTCCCATGGGGTATGTTATACCCTCTTATGTATACATTCACATCTATCTTTAATTAAGATATATCACCTTTTTTTCAGTTTTTTTCTTGTTTTATAATATACACAAAATAAATACATACACATTTTTCTAATTAAGTGCTTAATTTGGTAATCAATTATACATATGATGTTCAGATGGAATAGTTGGAACCATTTCGGTTGTGATATTAATGAAAGTTTAATCCGAGATACAGGTATATATGCTCTTCATCTTCATTATGATGTGCTCCAAGTTATCAGTTATATATATAAATTAGTTGATCTGATCTGTATATTACTTTATTATTTCAGCCGATGCAATGGTGTCAACCGGCCTTACAGCCTTAGGGTACAAATATATTAATTTAGGTAAGAGACAACTACAACAAAAAAGGATACTACAATACTTACTCTTTACCTTTTTTTTTTACGAAAGCTCTTTATTTTGTTGATGAAGGTATATTTAGTTAATAATAACAAATAAAAATTTAGTCAAATTTTGACCCAAAAGAAAATAGTCAAATCAACAAATCTCATTTAATTAATTGAATATAATTATAAAAATAAAATTTTCTAATTATTTTTTATGTAAGGGAAGAAAATGAATAAATATATGTTACTAACCACTGAAACGTATTTAAGTATATTATTATGTGTGTGGACCAAATAACATTGAAAAATAAACAAATTATTGTAGTGTTTGTAATCCAAATTATGAAGAAAAAAATAGAATAATAATATATATTTGGATTTAGTTGAGTATATATGTACTAACAATATAAATATTCATACATGCATATAATATTTTTTGAAGTTTCTTGTAAAAAAAAAGTTTAGAGATTGATGTAATTTTATGTTTGAATTATTATATATACTTTATTTTGTTTAAGAAAAAACATTTTAATAATATAAATTTGCATGTTTTTTCAGATGATTGTTGGGCAGAACTTAATCGAGACTCCCAGGTATTTAGAATGAACTGTCTTTCGATTTTGGTGTTTGATTGATTTGTGTGTGTTTTCTTCCTATACTTTTTGTTATTTGTTTGAAAAATATAGAAGTGAATTTCAATTTAGAGATTACTAAATTAAATAAATTTTCTATATCTCTAACAAATTTAAGATGTTAGGGAAATATGGTTGCCAAGGCTTCAACGTTTCCTTCAGGAATCAAGGCTCTGTCTCATTATGTTCACATGAAAGGCTTGAAGTTGGGAATTTATTCAGATGCTGGGTATCAACATATTAAATTATATTTGGTGATCATAACAATTATTTTTTAACCATTATTTATAATACCTACAATTTTTATGCAGAAATCTAACTTGTAGTAAACGCATGCCTGGATCACTAGGACATGAAATACAAGATGCCAAAACATTTGCTTCTTGGGTATATCATATATGCATTCATTATTTGAAAGTCACTTTTCATTTCTACCAAAATTATATTATGTATAATCATAAGTTGTTAACTAACACTAATTCAAAATTTTCTTTAGGGAGTAGACTATTTGAAGTACGACAATTGTGAAAATAATGGTATAAGTGTTAGAGAAAGGTATTTAATCAATGGTATTCAAATGCAAATAAACATCTACATACATGTTTTTATAAAAATCAATACTTATTAGTTTCATAAATTTTGTAAATTAGGTACCCACCAATGAGTGAAGCCTTGTTAAACTCTGGAAGACCAATCTTTTTCTCTATGTGTGAATGGTGAGTTGAACGGTTGATGCTTCTCTCTCTCTCTCACTCTCTCTCTCTCTCTCTCACACACACACACAAATATATATATATATATAATAATATTCAAATTGTTATTCCCTTTTAAATTCTTTTTCTAAAATATAGGGGATGGGAAGATCCGGCGACATGGGCCAAGAGTGTGGGAAATAGTTGGAGAACAACCGGAGATATTGAAGATAACTGGAATAGGTGAGAAATTAATGAATGCCCACGATAACTCGCATTCAAACATTTTACAATGTCATTTTTAGCATAATAATTTAGTTGAATGAAAGTGTAAGTTCACGAGAATTCATTTATTTTTATATATATATTGTATTGTTTAGTTACTTTTCTTTATTTTCTATATTGTGATCAAATGACTTTATTCCATTCCCAGCATGACTTCTATAATAGATGAAAATGACAAATGGGCATCTTATGCTGGACCTGGAGGATGGAATGGTAATTAACTAATCCTACTAATATTGTAATGCATGTTAAACTTAAGATCATTACAATTACATCAAACTCCAATACAACGTCTTCATATGTGTCATTACCTATTTGAAATAATAGATCCCGATATGCTCGAAGTTGGAAACGGGGGCATGACCACAGAGGAATATCGTTCCCATTTCAGCATTTGGGCCCTAGCTAAGGTTCATGAAACAATTTATATACCTATTGTTGACACAGTGTAATATATCATAAGTTTGTCGTTTAACTATTGTATTGGGTTTAAATAGGCCCCTTTATTAGTTGGTTGTGATATTCAAGCAATGGATAATACCACATACAAATTGATAAGCAACTCCGAAGTTATTGCAGTAAATCAAGGCAAGTTGCCTTTCTTGAAAGATAAATATATTGATTTTTCAATGAAGGACTATTTGAAACCCGTGTGCTTCTTGTGGTAATGCAGATAAACTTGGAGTTCAAGGAAAGAAAGTGAAAAGCAGTGATAATTTAGAGGTAATATTATTCTCTTTCTCTTTATATTTGATGGTGTTTGAGTTTCTTACAACTTATAATGATACTATTTTTTCCTTCATATTTCAATATAAAACTTTGATATGCTACATAGAATAAATGAAAACTAATACAACCTTGTTGTCAATATCATTTGAATATTTTATACATACACGTGCATGTTGAAATTATGACACAGTTCTTACACACAACTTAATATAAATATGTGATGGTAGGTGTGGGCAGGTCCTCTAAGTAATAATAAAGTAGCAGTGGTCTTATGGAATAGAAGTTCATCAAATGCAACAGTGACTGCTAACTGGTCAGACATAGGCCTGAAACCAGAAACTATAGTTGATGCAAGAGATTTATGGGAGGTAAGATATTTAGCCAGACTCATTTCTCTCTTTATTGAGAAACTTAATTTAAGCTCTTAAGATTTTGTTGATATTTAAATGATTTTTTGCAGCACTCGACACAATCATCGATTTCAAGAGAAATAGTTGCTGATTTAGATTCACATGCTTGTAAGATGTATGTTCTTACACCTAAAAGGAGTTAATCTTCAGTGCAAGATAAGAAGAAGAACAAAAGTAGTCAGTTGTTAACACACACTGTATTGATAAATCATTCACCATTGTTCCTAATGAGGAGCAACAAATAAATGAATAGGAAATTATATTTATCTTAAAATGTAAGAATAAATTGTATTGGCAAACCGCTTATCCATTCATTGTTCCTAAAAGGGAGTGACAAATAAAAGAATAGAAAATTATTTTCATCTTAAAATGTCTGAATAAATGTACAAGCATGTTGTCATCGCGCTTCTAAATGTATTTGCAATTAGATTCAATTATCCACTTGTAATTGATGCAATAACCTTTTCAAATATCATTTACTCTAAATAAAAAAGTAAGTTACGACTAACTTTAGTGTTGATTTTAATTTTAACATAAAATCTACCAACAATTTAATGTTAAGTGTGAGATTATTGAACAAGTTAAAAAAAAAGTTGCAACACGCTTAATGTATATGCAAACATTCAAGGATGGATTGTGATTGACATTCAATTTTCATATCATTTTATGGAAGAAAAAAATAGTGTGTGCATCAAATGAATGAGTAATGAACAAATGAGAAATTTAATGTAGTAACACAGATTGTATAAATGAATGTAAAAATTAAAATTTTAAAGTGTAACAAATACATACTTTTAACTAATAAAAATTTGATTGAATTCTCAAAGACATAAATAAACATAAAATTGCATAAATGAAAAACACTAATTAATATAAGTTGATAATGATGTCATGAATATAAAATACATTAAAAGGTAAAGTTGATTGAATGTAAAAGTGCAACAAATGTGAAAGATGTGAGATATTACAGATAGATATATGAAAAATCACATTCGTGAAGATTTTAGTGACAAATATTTATCCCGTATTTTTTAATATTTATTAGTTATGAAAATGTCCTCGTGTGTCTTTTTATATTTATCAGTTACAAACAATCTAAC
>Ga0228710_1011248_pt1 | contig 11627 bp, 3 predicted proteins | sample MedpolnodulmetaG_FD_177995 | JGI IMG/M metagenome (GOLD analysis project Ga0228710, IMG submission 177995) | Root nodule microbial communities from Medicago polymorpha collected in Santa Monica, California, United States - pink nodules | ecosystem: Host-associated > Plants > Roots > Nodule... | reverse complement strand
ATATCTTAGAATTCTTAAGTGTCTAGAAAAACAGAGTCTGTTCTGTTTCGTATTGTATTGTGAATACCTCTGATTGTATATCAAGTATTCAAAACCTTATTCAATTCTTTGTAATTGTTAAGATAAGCCTCTTTCAGTTGTGATTGAGCAAAGGAAGTCTCTTGGAGTTGTCCTTGAGCATAGAAGTCTCTTTCAGGTGTGATTGAGCATAGAAGTCTCTTGGAGTTGTCCTTGAGCAAAGAGAAGTCTCTTTCTTGTGTGATTGAGCAACTTGTAATTTGATATTACATTTTAGTGGAACTCTCCTTGGAAGTGCAAGGGGGACATGACTACTTCTGGTTTGTGGAAGGAACCTGTATAATTGCTTGTGTTCTCTCTTCCTCTGTTCTTTACATTTATCCGCTGCACAAAGACTCTGAACTCACTCAGACTCTGAACTACTTCAGACTCTGAACCTGAGAACAGTTCTTCAGAACGTAAAAGAAGAAGTTTTCAGAAATAGATTATGGCATTTCCTCAGCATGGCCTTGTAACGTTCTTATGCTTCACAAATAGATTTAGTTGCTCCTTGGAAGAATACAAAAATTGCTATTTTTAAATACTAAACTTTGCTTCGAGGATAAAATCATCTGATGAATTTGTATTTTAATAAATTCCAATTCATCATCACAAGAACATGTTAATCAAGGTACCAATCCATGGCTTTCCCGATTGAAGAGTGTGGTAATATACTCATGAATACCGTATCTTCTTTAGAATCATGAGCACTTAATGATCCTGCTATCTCATAGAATTTCCCTAAATGAGCTATAGGCTCCTAGTGATCAATACAGCAAACGGATTAGCATACATGAATTTCAAAACTCTCATCTACATCTACATTCAGTACAAAAAAACTAGTAAATTACAGCAATTTTATTACGGCGGTTCCCAATAACTGCCACTTTAAACAGTACATGGTGGCGGTTTTTGAAGACGCCGCTATATAATGTATATTATGGCGGTTTTACCTGCCCTTATAAACTATATTATATTTAACAATTCTTATTGTATATTATGGCGGTTTCAGCCGCCGCTAATGTCCAATTATTTGTTTTGGCCACGCCCCTCATTTTTTTACTTTCCCTCTCAAAAAAACAAATTTTTACTTTCCCTCTCCTCCTTTTTAGTGAAATTATCCTCTCTTTTCTTACCTCTTTTTATTTTTTATTTTTTTTTAAAGTAATTTAGTCATTGGACCTCACATGTTTTAAATATGGAGAATTAGAGAGGTTGAAATTCAAATTCCGACCCCTACATAATATTCTCCTTACAACTATTAAGTTGTGCTTACCAGACACAATTAGCTATTATCTCAAATTTATATAGACATTTAGTTTCATTAACTATAATTGTACTTTTGTACTTTTAATTTTTTTAACTTTATTCACACCTTTATGTTTACACGATAAAAAATAGTCCTTTGTTTTTTATTTTTAACTTTTACCTTATCTATTTTATATGTAATCTTAGAGCTCTAGCAATTAATAAAAAAATTGAAGCTGACGGAATCTAATAAAATATTACATTTTATCACCAGTAATAAAACATTACTTTGATAAAATATTTTGATGAGAAAAAAATAAATAGAACTGATGGAAAATTTTTACAGAGACTAAAAACGCTGAGGGAAAATTTTATAGGGACTAAAAATGTTGATGGAAAATTTTATAGGAACTAAAAAGTGTGATTTTATTTTGTAGGGACTAAAAACAAAATTCTGAATATTTATAAGTACCATTTACTTAATTAACCCTAGAACTAATGTGCGGAATAGTGGTGTAACTGGCAAGCTTTGTTGAATTGAATATCATTTTGCTCCTAAAAATTAATATGTTCTACATCATGAGAACAGTTTAATCAAATATTACAATGATGCATAGGACTATTAGTATAAATAGGACTACTCATATATCTAAACAATTAATTTGAACAAATGCTATCATACAAAGGGTAATGAGAATGGCAATAAAATATAATTCACTAAATTAAGAGCTTGATAGAATACGAAAAGGGTGAATTTTTTCTCTCTCTAACTCATGCTTAGAAGTTAGAATTCAAGGTGATTCCCATTTAAACGTAGATGAACATTTCGGAAAGAAAAAAAAAACAATGTTATAGCTTTCTTTCTATTCAAAATAGTCTTATAGCTAGACTGAAGCATGTTGGAAATTTCATATTTTCTTAATAACAAAAGTAATATATAAAAGATTCTTTAGATTTTAATAACATATATAAAGTAATAAGAGAGAAAAAAGTTATATATTTCAACAAAAGAGACTATAAAAGAGAAAAATAAAATAACATTATAAAAGAGACTGTAAATTCAATAAAGGAAATATAAAAATGACTAGATCTAGAAGAAGAAAAGATTTCAATAACATATTAAGTAATAAGAGGGAAAAAGTATGTCAGCAAAGAGACTATAGATTAAAGTAAGTAGGATAAATTAAGAATTTCAACCTCTAAACTTTTGTTAGATAGGTCAACTCAACCAAGTTTTAAATGTTATTAGTCTAGTTGAGACATGCATCTGTTAGCAAAACATATCAAAACAATGGTTTGAGTAGAATTAAAACTTACAAAAATTAATAAGAGAGAAAAAAGATTATAGATTTCAATAAAGGATAGCATAAAAGATAAATATAAAATAAGATTAAGAACATAAAAAGAGACTAAATATTTCAATAACGTATAAAAGAGACTATATATCCAGAAGAAACAAGATTTCAATAACATATAAAGTAATATGAGGAAAAATAAATATGTCATCAAAGAGACTGTAGATTACATTACATAAAGAAACAAAGAAAAAGGACTGTAGATTAAAGTCGGTTGGATAAATTATGAATTCTGACTTTTGAACTTTTGTGAGATAGGTCAACCCAAACATGTTTTATTTTTTCTTAGTCTAGTTGAGACATGCATTTTGTAACAAAGCATATCAAATCAATGGTTTGAGTAGAATTAAAACTTACATATAAATTAATTTGTTGCTTAATCAACACACTTTAGTGGCTACATATGTTCCGTTGTCATCTTTGAAAAATTCGATCCTGAAAAAGTAAGAAAAATGGATATTAAAAATAGAACAAATTTATATTTCAAAAGATAAGATAGTGGGTGACTTTCATGTTGAGAGTAGACATGATTTGTTAAGCCCGTGCTACATATAGAAAACGCACGAATTAAAACTGCGAAATTGAGAGCATGGACAAAAAATATTGGTGCATGGATTTTGCTTATATAGTCCATTGAAAGAAAATGGTACAATAATAGGGTTTAATTGTAATAAGTTGTGGTTATAATAATTGCATCATTTTTTTTATTGTTCCATAATTGATAAATACTATGATTTTTTATAAAACATTAAAAAAGTTTAAGTGAAATTTTTTTCATTTGCCAAAGAGATCATATTAATGGTTATACACATTCGCCAATATAATTATGGATAATGCTTGATGGTAGGAGAGATAAGCAACGAAAAATGACGAATGCAGTTTTTCCAAATTTTCAATGCTAACAATCTCATGTAATCCGTGTAATGATAATTGACAATGTTTAACAATAGGAATAAGTGGCCACGACTCCATGATTTATGTTAAACAACTTCATAACCCTCTTTTTATTTCTTAAAAACTGGACAAGTGTGCATTCGTTGAATTTCGTTGGTAAATTACTCGTACTATATAAGAGTACTCTTTAATTATTGTTCGGCTGAAAGACATAAGGTGTGATGTTCTTTTAAATGTGACAACTTTTGGTGGAAGATACAACAACACTGCATGAAGTTAAAACGATCTAGAATATGAACAAGACAACAATCAATTAATAAAAATTGTAACTTACCAATTCATTATTAAATAGGGAAAAAGAAAGTTAGAAATATTATTAGAATGAAGCAAACACGGCTGATTAAGAAGTTGTATCGTCGTCATTATCATTAAGTCCATAGTGGAGGATAATTTTCACAATGCATAACTTTTTTAAAAAATTCAATTATTAAAATAGATGTCCTTCCTTAGAAAAAAATATATTAAAAGAGATGTAATAAGAGAGGATATGTCAAGTTTGTGTGGAGTTTTTCTAAAGGTGCCACATACATCATCACAATCTAGCTTAAGGTTAATTCAAGTTTAGAATTCAATATAGATAGATAGAAGACATACTTGATATTTTGACTAAATGACCTATATTTATAACAATATTTTTTTCTTGATCCACACATATATCACACATGAAACAATAACACAACCTTGTTTTCAAATATATATTTAATACTTCAAATTAATATATATGGTATCTCCACTTTTTAAAATTCATGAATCTGTCACTGGTCTTTACACATTGTATATATAATTATCATTTGTATCATGTACGCAATTTCAAATAATCATTGGTTTTTCATAAAAAAAAAATTAAAACCATATTTTCAAAACACTTTTTAAAGGGGAGAAGTTATTCATCCCTACAACTTATCATTGTATCCGTCATATCGACCAACATAACTATAACTATGGTGGGTTGCATGGAAACATATGGTTCACAAGTTGAAAAGAGCGAGGATAACTGATAGGGTTGGTGTCAAGTTTCAACAGGTATTAATGTGTTTGTACCCAATTAAATTAGATTGCAGGGGGGTCTATCATAAAATATAGTCGCAATAATTTTGCCATGGTAATCTGTAACGTAATTTAAAAAGTATGATGATAGTCACATCAACACCTGAAAGGGTGAAGACCATGATGGAAATTCTTACTGTTGATGCTTTGTTTGACCGAAAACAAAGAGAAACATAGCAGTAGACTCTACATTGTATATCAATACTTTCCTTATCTCTCTACCTATTCACATTTCACCAAAGACAGAGAACTCACCGTGCCCCTCCCCCTCACCAATTATGGCTATGACTTGTCACATCATGTATGCAAAAGAAAATACTGTGAAAATGTGATGTGCGTAGTTGTTTCATCTATTTCATGCGGTCTATGCACAAGTCTTGGACGTACTAGGATTGTTTCATAACACTGCATATGACTAGTGTAGTGTAATTCTCCTGGATGAAAGAATGTTAATTAGGGTTAAGGGTCATGTTGATTAATGCCTTGAAATACTAGTCAAGGAAAACAAAAGTAGAAAATAATCCATTGAAAAGAGTATTGTTTAATCTCTTTAACTAGAATTCTAATCGATCTTTCAAAAAAAAAAAAAATAGAATTCTAATAGTTAATAATATGTTTAAATGCAGTTTTATCCTCTATTTTGATTGAATTTAGATTTGACCCCTTCAATTTTAAAACTCGGAATTTTATCTCCCCAATTTTATATTTTTAAGGATTTTGTCTCCCTTATTTTAAACCTCGGAATTTTACGCCTCCGTTTTATGTTTTTCATTATTTTACCCCCACCACATTTTGGTTCAGGATAAAAATACATGAAAATATCAAATATTTAGAGGTGCAAACTTGTTAAAAAAAATGTATTTTTAATTGAAATAGGGGGTTTTACTTATTCAATGATTGTTAAGTAATTATCCACCTTACCCAAAATGAGTAAAACCCACCTTTGTTTAGCCTCCGTAGTGCACCAAGAGATCGAAATCAGATTACCCTTAGTCAAAGATTTAACACATATAAAGTTAGCATAGTTAAAACCGTTAAATCCAGATCGAATAATTCATATTTTAATGTAATTTTAAATATTTTATTTTTAATATATAAATATCAAAACATTAAACATCTACTATTCGATCTTGATATAATTACTACGGGTATATTGAGCGTGCCAAACTGTTAATTGCAGCCAATCCTCATACCAAGAGACCCAAACGAGAAAATGGCCATATATAATGTTTCAAGCACAATTTCTCTCGTCGCAAAAAGCTCTTTACTGCATGAATCATATCATTATCAAATCATCATACATAATTAGTTTAATAAAAGGCTTAATTGATCAACCTAATCCCTTAATTATTTATTTCAATGTATACAAATTCTCAATTTAGTCTCTTGTCTTTACTTAAGTTAATCAAGTTAGTCTTCTCCGTTATTTTTTGAAAATCATAAAAAATATACAGTGAACTCACAACATTTGATAATGTGGTGGCCTAACTCAATATGATATAAACCCTAACGCTAATTTTAGTTCCCCACTTACCCTCAAACTCAAATTGAACCGCCGCCTTCACTCAATCTCACATTCTCATCGGCTTCGTGAGAGTGTTGTGTGCAACTTGTGTTGCGAGATTGTGATCTACTAGAGTTGTAATTGCTTTTGTTTATCTCAAATCAACAACTCACATTGAAACTCTCGTAAACTCAAGAATTTTTGTATCAATGTCTTTTGAAAGTCAAACAAAATTGTCACAAAATCATTTTTACTATACTGATTCTCTCCTCTAGTCCAATGAAGAGGGTTAGCTTTACAGTCACATGATTCATCATTCATGTTTGTACGCAGTATCGGTACGGATTCGCGATGCGCGGCATGTCAAGAATTCAGTACGTATGGGGTAGGGGTGTTCGCGGTTTGGTTTGGTTTGAGGGTATAAAAATTCGATACGCATTGGTTAGTAGTACCATTACTACCTAATTAAGTATAGTGAACTATTAATAAATTTTGGGTTAATTATTTAAATTGACCCTGTAATGTACGGAGATGTCTGAAAAATAACTTTGTAAAACAAAAAACACATTATAACCATGTGATTTGAGATTCTTCTAATTTTTGACCTTATAATATACACTTAGTCTAAAGAGGTGATCTAAAAGTTAAATTTTTTCATGATTTTTTTTTCCAAGCATGTTTAGGACGTTAAATATGAGTTTACACACAAAAAAAAGATTTTTCCAACGAACATATTAATTATAAACTTTTATTTTCCATAATTATGATATTCTTAAACAATTCATAATTAGTTTGTCTCTCATTTTTTTTTTTGAAAGATAGTTTGTCTCTCATTTAAAAACTTCAAAATTTCATGGCAAAGGTTTTTATGATATTCTAACTATGCCTACAAACTTTGGGAGCGAAATTTGACCTGTGACTATACGCTTACTTAGAGCAAAATTGCAATTTTGCACATTTTGGTTGAAATAAAAATGAAACATCATTGAAAATGCTATAAAATTTTGTAGATCCATTTTATGTATTTTTATATATGTATTTGTAAACAATCCGCTCAAAATTTGATAACTAGGTTGAAAAATTTGTCTTTTTTTCTTTTTGTTGAGATTTTTGCATTTTAAAAATTCATAATTAATTGGTGCCTAGTCCAAAAATTCTAATTTTCTTTTTCTATAAAACCATGTTTTAACGTCTTAAATATGCCTAGAAAAAATTCAACATCTAGGTTGCTTTTTTGAACTTCACATATATTTCAGAATAAAAAATAATAAGAATCTCAAATTACAGGTTAGAATATGGACCCATTTGTTACGGATTAAAATAAAAGTGATTTTCACATAAATTTTTTTTAGAGATTATATTTTAGAAATTTTATGAAAAATCAGAATCTATTTTGCATTTATTTACCATGATAAAAATCACTTTTTTTTTAAACAAATTATTTAGTTTGTTTGGATACAACTATATAAAAGGGATTTTTTGTAACAAAATTAGTTCAATCTTTTAAATCATATTTTCTCTCTCCTCTAAAAAAAATCTATTTTTTGAGAAGCTGCTTTTAACAGCTTCTCATTTGAAGTTATTTTTAGATTTTTTTTAGATTATGATTTTTTTTAAAAGTTGTAACAAACAGATGCAAAACTCTTAAAAGTGATTATTTTCTTTTAAAAAAAGTGATTTTTTCCTGAAAAAATCTATAACAAACGGGCTCTATATGTATTTTTTATTTTTCGTGATCATTTTTCGAATTTCGCATACATTACAGGGTCCGTTTCGACAATTAACCCATAAATTTTTAAGAAATAGATTCTTTTTACCCCAATGTGAGTTTTTCCAACTCCGCTATGATACTCAAACTCTCTTGATATTTAATTAGTTAAATTAATTAATAACACGAAAAAGTAAAAGAATCATAATAGTTTGCTGAAGCTAGTCTCCTATGGTCACAAGACCATATGTATATTGTCTAGGCACACATACAAAGAGACTTTTTTTTCTAATAATAAAAAATAAAATTAATTTAACATTTTATGGACAAGTGCATCAAAGTGTGTGTGTCTAAGCACTATACATTTTGTCTTGTGATCAAGTAAGTATTTCTCTAGACCGTTGTAGCAAACAAGTGCCCACTTACCAAAACCTTTTTTGATATTTATTTTTCGTTCACATTTTTTTTCTTATTTTATCGATGTTATTTTACAAAAGACATTCTCTTTCTCCCATATTCAAAGAAATTTTAAGCAAAAGTTGTGCGTGCCATTTAATAAAAGTACCACAAATCAATTTGCGGTTCAGAGCATGTGAGAGGAATTATGTGACTATGTTAGCTCGATCCATAGGATGAAAATTTTGTTCTCAAAGTTAGTTGAAAGTTTAGTCAATGTTTAGGATGTTTCAAACAATTAGCATACATGGAAATGCTATCCATGTTACTTTTCCATATGATGTTTCATGAGTTTTGAAAAACTTAATATAAGACATTGGTCTCATCACTACGCAACAATTACTATTGTAAACATAATACTAGAAAGTCTAATAATTGTTTTGCCTTTTTTTAAAATAACATGATAATATTGAAAATGGGTCGGGCTGAGCCGTTTACCGATACATCTGATGCATTACACATGTTTTAGGCCATTCTCAGCACCTCCACACTTCAAACACACACTTCTTTTCCTCTTCATCTCTAAAACACCTAAAAGTGTGGTTTTTTGATGAAAAATCTTGAGCTCAAGTCATTGGAAATCGTCAATAAGCAAGTTTCTACGCTCATCAAAGGTCTAGAATCAGACAATGTTTTGGTTAATGGTTGAAAATAACATTTTACATTTTTGTGTCTGCTCCATTGAAGTGTAATATATATTAATGATCGTACCTGATCAGAAGGTGACTGTCAGTGCTCTTTAATAAGGTAGTTGCTGGTCGTGGAAATGCGTCAGTTTGTTCACTGGAACGACGCGGGCGGGGGGGGGGGGGGGTTGTTACCTGCAGACACTCCGATGCTCAAGTCAGTAGAGGTTAGAAATGGGGGTTAAGAGATGAGAAAGTTTCTACATTGGGGACTGCGAGAAGTCCCTTTTATATAGAGGTGGGTGTTTGCAGAGCCGTTGTAAGGAACACATGTGCCTGACGGTTACTAAATCGTGGGAAGTGTAACTGCCGAGGAGAGATTCGTAGAAACGTGGGAAAATAGACGTTACAGCTCCTTTGAATTGGTCTCAGATGCTCCGTGCACCCCCCCCCCCCCCCCCCGGGGGAGGAGGTGTGTTGCAAGTAAAACGCCAAATGTGATATTTGGGCTGGATTTGTTATTGGGCCCAAACAATCGGCCCCCTAGGTCTTTGACCGGTCCAGAACAATTAACGTGTAATATGTTTGAATTTGTGTTAATATTTGGACTGGACTCAGTATTTGGAACCCATATATAGAAAATGAACCCATCGGATTAAGACAAATCGAGCCAAATAACCAACTCATATGGCTGAAAATTAGTACTACTATACTCCTCGCTCTTCCTCCTATATTGTCCTACTTCCATCCTTTATCTCAATCATAGGTAATTATTCTCCCTCATCTCTAGCTTGAGTGACACCCTATAAGCATAAAAATAGCAAAAATGGTACTACTTTTGAAATTTATAACCTATGACAAATGTTGTCAAATTTTTTAGAGCGTGCCATATTTATAGTAAGTCTTAACATTAAAGAACAAATTTGCATCTCACTATAGTGGTAAAATTGCTATCTTTAATCTCGTATGCGTGGATTCAATCGTACTCTTGAGAGAAACTTGTAATATTCTATTTTTATCCTCTTAACCAATTTCCTATAGCTAAGGTTAAGAGAGACGTTGAGAAAAGCACGGTAACCCTTTAGCTTTTAAAAAAGTACATTTTAAATCTTCAACCAAAATCATATTGCAACCATAATTTTGCCAAGCTAACATCACTTAAAAGTTGCACAAAGTAAGCTCAGAGAGTAAGAGCTAAGAGAGAGTCCAAAGTTGAAAATAATACATGGAGCATTAAGTCCATTAGCTCTGATCTTTAACCAACTACTTGTCACAATGGAGAGAAGTGTAAGGAAACCAATACGAACTTGCAGATATTAAATTTCTAATGAGGTCATTCTGATCGAACTTGGTCCTTTTCTTTTATGAATCAGCGTATGTAACGTTGCTGACTCACTGTTATGGCTTAATAGTGATTGCAGTCTAAAACCTAACTTTATTATCATTATATTTACCATCACTCTCAAAGTGGTTAATGATACTGTACAAATTTATAGTCAAGATCTCATACACTTCTTTTTAAGCATCATCAGTAGATAAAACTTCAGTACTTTTATAGTACTAACAGTACTTAATAATTTTATGTTATGTTATACATGTATGAAATTTTTATAGTACTATTCTTTTTACCTGTATTCCACATGCTTAAATAATGAATGCAAAGCAGCTGATTTAGATCAATTCTCTCTTAACCATGTACTTCTTTGGGCTTATTAATTACTGACACAATAACTTCTTTTTGGCTTGAGTATGACCATGGAACATCCCACGGTTGTCAATTAATCTTATATCGTTTCTGGTCCCTATAAAATTGAAACTTTTTAATTTTATTCCTTATTTAATTATAATAGTTGTTTTAGTCCTTATAAAATATTTCTGCACTCAGTATTAGTCACTTCTCAATTTAAATTTGTTTAATCATGTTTAAACTCTTAAGTTTTCGAACATTATTTTGCAGACATGTTAAAAAACATTACTAAAAGTTCCTCTGCATAAAAATTATCGAAAGATTTGATTTCTATGTTCAGATTTTTGTTACTTTTATCTTGAACTTTTGTCGTTTTAAAAATTTATATTTAATTCATTTTATGTTAAAAAATTCTAAATTTTAGTAAATGGACTTTTCATAGTCTTCTAAACTTGTTTAAAAAAAATCGCTTAAAAATTTAAGAGTGTAAGTATAATTTCACAAACTTTGCTTTAGCAGGGACTAAAATTATAAGCAAATTTTTTTATAGGGACTAAAAAAATTATTAAATTGAAGTAAGAACAAAAACTTAGAAGTTTCCAGTTTTAGAGGGACCAAAAACATATTTAACCTAAAATATTTAAAAAGATAAATAAAATAAAGAAAACAAAAATTGAGGAGGCACGAATCAAACCCAAGAGGAAATAAAAAACAATCCAATAAATCTATGACAAAAAAAACTCGATGAAAACAAAAACGATGTCAAAACCAAAGAAAAAAATAGTTACGAGGTATTGTCCGCTTTAGATATAATTCCTTCACGGTTTTGTCCTTTTAAAAAACGCTTCATTTGTTTGAAGAATGTGGAATTTTTTTTTTCTGACCCTATTTGCAAAAAAAATTTCAATTATGACCCCCTTTGAGAAAAAATTTCCAAAATGACCCACTTTCATTTTTGGTTTTTTTTTTTTTTTTTTTTTTTTTT
>Ga0228710_1011247_pt1 | contig 11629 bp, 5 predicted proteins | sample MedpolnodulmetaG_FD_177995 | JGI IMG/M metagenome (GOLD analysis project Ga0228710, IMG submission 177995) | Root nodule microbial communities from Medicago polymorpha collected in Santa Monica, California, United States - pink nodules | ecosystem: Host-associated > Plants > Roots > Nodule... | reverse complement strand
GAATGAATATTAAAAAAATTAATTTTTTTTTAAAAAAAAAAAAAAAAAAAAGAGTCTATTTTAGAATAAACAGGAATTTTAGAATATAGAAACCTGTAGAATATAGAAACTTGTAGAATAAACAGCAATTTTAACATGTTATTATATCAATCATTTAGTTATTTAGTAATGATGGTAATTACTCATTTGACACGCTAAGTACCCATGTCGTTCCCACTATAAGACTTCACTGCTGGCCATAACAACGATGGATGCGGTGGCAGAGCTAGAATGTCACCATTGAAGGACCTAGCAAATGCTTTATGTACTCAATTATTTTCATAAATTAACAGTGTTAAATAAAACAAGAGTCGCACCTTCGTTAAAACAACAGTGTTAAATAAGTAATGTAGAAAGTTTAGGAGAGACCATGGCACCAGGTTAATGGATAGCCACTCCATCATGAAGGAACTCTTATTGCTCGCTGTCCCTCATAAACAAGTCTTAAAACTATGACTAATTTTTTTTCAAACTTTTGCACTTTCTTCAATTAGGTTTCTCTAGCAAGAGACAACATAGTCATTTCTCAAGCATTGTGAAATACCTCAACTATTTATATTGGAACAGAATATTCTAATATGAAGCAGAAAACTGAGCAAAGGTATTAAGGCAGTGTTTTTGGTTTTGCGGTGGAGAATAAGGAATCTCATTAGTAACACTCACAAACTGTAGCAGCGGCAAACAACTAAAAACAAGATACATTTATACCAACACCGACCCAATCAACTTATTTTGTTTTTCACTCAGCAGCATGTCTATATTTTGTTGCTATAGCTCATAAAATAGTTGGTATGTGTTAGTATAGATGTTAAGTTACATGGCTTGAAGCTTTTTTTTTTCCTATTCATATGAATTTTTCTGACTAATAAAACACAATCAATCAACAAATATGATATACTTCAGACTAAACAAATTCTTGAACTAAAAATATTCACTTCATCCCTGACAAACTAAATCGAAACATTCCAAACAGAAAAAAACAAAATAAAAATCAGAGAACAAGTATAACAAATAATCCATTCTAAGCGCGATGTGATCACCACATAAACACCATACGTACGTTTATGTGCTATGATGGTGAGAAATTATCATGGGGATGAATGCCCCAGCAACATAAAATTAGCACTTAAAAAACAAAAATAAAGTCGATATTACTAAATCAAATCAGCAGTCTAACTGCTTACAAAATAGAAATAGTTCTAACTGAACACAAAAATTAAAGCATAAGCATGAAAAAGAAAAAGCCTTGCCACAGTCGATCAAGAACTCAATCCTGGGAACAAGGGCTGCAAGACGACGGTGCTGACTTGACACTTAATCTGAAAAACAAGTTAACTAAACCAGATATGGTAGTATTACGAAGACCAAACAATTTACAGTAATCAAGACGATAGATCATCCTGCACGGTTCCCTTCTTCTTCAATGCTGACTTAGTCTACTAAAGTCCTCCACTGGGATCCTTCTTCTCCACAGCCTTGATGACACCAACAGCCACAGTTCGATGCACGTCTCTGACAGTAAAACGGCCAAGTGGAGGATATTCGGAGAAAGTCTCAACCACCATGGGCTTGGTGGGAATCATCTTAATAATACCAGAATCACCATTCTTCAGGAATTTGGGCTTCTTCTCAATCTCCACACCAGAACGCTTATCAATCTTGGTAACAAGCTCAGCAAACTTGACAGCAACGTGGGAGGTGTGGCAGTCAAGAACAGATGCGTAGCCATTTTCAATCTTGCCAGGGTGATTCATGATGACGACTTGAGATGTAAAGTTAGCGGCCTCCTTGGCTGGGTCATCCGTGGAGTTAGAGGCAACATAGCCACTCTTGAGATCCTTAACATCAACGTTCTCAACATTAAATCCCACATAGTCGCCGGGAAGGGCCTCCGTCAGAAGTTTATCGTGCATCTTCACAGACTTGACTTTCGTTGTCAGTCCAGTAGGGGCAAAAGTCACCACCATTCCAGGTTTCAAGACACCAGACTCAACACGTCCCACAGGCACAGTTCCAATTCCTCCAATCTTGTAGACATCCTGAAGCGGTAGTCGGAGAGGCTTGTCTGAAGGCCTCTTAGGCTCGTTTATTTGGTCAAGAGCCTCAAGAAGGGTTGGACCCTTGTACCAGTCAAGGCTTGTAGAGCGCTCGATCATGTTATCTCCCTCAAAACCAGAGATGGGAACAAATGAAATGTTGTCTGGGTCATAGCCAACCTTCTTCAAATAGAATGATACTACTTTCACAATGTCATCGTACCTATCCTTGTGGTACTGAGCGGCATCCATCTGCTCAAGATAGCAAAAATAATTAATACTTGCATAACTTAATTTAAAAAAATAAACACAAATATGCATCTTCTTCAAAGGGCTGAAAATATCAAATACCTACCTTGTTACAGCAGCAGATCATTTGTTTCACGCCAAGAGTGAAAGCAAGGAGAACATGTTCCCTGGTCTGGCCATCCATGGACATGTTACCTTCAAAAGCACCAGGACTGGAATCAAGGATAAGAAGAGCACAATCAGCTTGGGACGTCCCAGTGATCATGTTCTTAATGAAATCTCTGTGTCCGGGGACATCAATGACAACACAGTAGTACTTTGTTGTCTCAAACTTCCAGAGAGAAATGTCAATTGTGATTCCTCTTTCACGTTCAGCCTTGAGCTTGTCAAGGATCCAGGCATACTTGAATGAAGACTTGCCCATATCAGCAGCTTCTTTCTCAAACCTCTCAATATCACGCTTATCAACACCTCCAAGTTTGTAGATCAGGTGACCGACGGTAGTTGACTTCCCAGAGTCGACATCGCCAATGACAACAATGTTAATCTGAACCTTTTCCTTACCCATTTGTGCACAAAAAGATCTACAAAGAAAACAATACATAAGTATGAATCCAAAGACAAAAGTAAAAATAAGTAATTAAAACGAAATACTACTACTATAAAAAACACATTGACAAAAAATACACAATCCAAGTGAATAATTCAATATCAAAAGGTAAAGACAGAAAGTGTTTAAACAGATAAAACAAACATAGAATATGATACAAAAACAAGCAAGAAGTATATAACTCAAAGAATAACAATATAATATACTGGTATTTATGCATCAAGTGTGTATGACAATACAAAACCATCAACTCCTTGATAACAGATAAATAAAACTACCGATTCATAAACATAAAATTATTTTCACACAATCTGGATTCAGAATTGCTATTAAACATGCACATAAGTTCCAAATTGAATAACAAATCAAAAACAAAACCATTATGGAATCACATGTAAAGCTAAACTACATGAATAACCTTTGAATCGATGATCTATTATTATCTTAACAAGAGAGGATGCCGAATTTTTTTTTACTGTTCAAAAGAATTTGCCTTGTTTATCAAGTTTCATAGTTTCTTCCTTTAATGCCTATCTGTGTGTACTGACCAGCTGGCATTGATGTCATCGAGAAGTTGATTCAAAGGCATTAAATGGCAGGAAATTTAAAAGTCACTCCATCCGGTCTCAATTATAAGCAACTTTTTACTTTTTTACGTTCATTTGATAAATGATGTATAGACAGACCACATACATTATTTATTATTTATTGAATGAATCTAAAAAATACAAAATTGTTTATAATTGAGACCACTTATTATTATCTTATCTTAGCAATAGCTAGCTACTTAGTTTGAAAAAGCACCACGAAATTTAAAAACACAGCGCTACACATTGATGAATACAAACCCCACACACATGCAAGTCTTCTTCAAGGCAAAAGGCCACGTCTCTCATTCAGAAAGGCAACAAAAAAAAAGGCCATTTCTTCATCCACGTAGACTCATATTTTCTATAACAACACACCCTAAATCATATTTGCTTCAACAAAAAGAGAACATATGCAAAACAACGCACTCTAATTTTAAGGTGTTGGGTTCAGATCATATGGAGCAATTTACTATGACTTCACAATTTAACCCCTGCTAAAATTGGTCGGTTTTTGGGTCGGATACCAAGTTGAAAAATAAATCAATAGCTATATGTTTTAATTAATTGTACTTGTAAAAAGAATATACCATACTCAAATGATGAACTAAAAATATGAAATTGAAATGTAGGTAGTTTATAAATCAGCTTTGAGTAACATTTGAATTTTCAAAGGTAATGATTGTTATGAGTCATAGCTACAGATTAACCACACGAATCTATCAAATTCTCAGTTGGATTTTGTTGTGAAATCAACCTTAATCGGAATCACACCAATGAAAAACAAAGATGTGTGGAGCAAAAGATAGTGGTAACCCTAGGTCTAAGTGTCTTCAAGCAACAACACACTCAAGAGCTAAAACAATGACACAAACACTAACCAAGCACAAAGATAAGCAAGCTTAAAAGGAAGTAAACAAACACACACAAGATGGTAACCCAGTTCGGTCCAATATGACCTACTCTGGGGGAGAGAGCAGCTCTCCGATCCACTATGAGAAGATGTTACAAGAGGTTACAAGAAATCAGTCTTTTCCCTAATCTCTACCCTTTGTTTCCCTCACCACTCTCATATGAATCTTACTAGAGAATACACAAAGGAAGTTTTAGATCCTTCCAATGATGTAATCTCACTACCCAGGGTGATTACAATGTTTATCCCAACCCTAGAGACCCCCCTTACAAAGATATTCAACCCTCAAGTTCTCCCCTTTGTAAACCCTAGGCCTCTAGCTTCAGTTCTCCTTCAAAAATGCTGCAGAACCCACTTAAATACTAGTCACAACAGTCCAAAATCGTGTCACGATTCTGTACAATCGCGCCACGATTTTGTCTGAACAGTCGTTGTGACCAGTCCCTTTCAAGTGAAACTTGGTGAGGAAGTTGTTGAATCGCGTCACGATTTCCCAAATCGTATCACGATTTTCCATCTCAAAGACCACACTCACTGCCTACCCAATCGTGTCACGGTGCCTGAAATCGTGACACGATTTTAGGTTTTCCTGCAATTTCAATTTGAAGCCAATATACAACAGATTTCTTCTTTGGCTGTTAACTTTATGTAACTAAGTTGAACTTAACATTTATAAAAAAAAAATGTATTAGGATCTGAAGGAAAAGATTGATATATATCAAGGTCTGATTCGGCTCTTTTCTTCTTGTTATTCATTGAAGGTCATGGAGTTCAATATCATAGTGTGAGAGGAAGGAAAAAAAAATTAAAAACCCCGATAGGTCGCAGGGTGATACAATGATAAAAGAGGTGAAATTTGAGTGACAATTAATTAATAACTCTTTTCCATTCTGCACAAATACATACACTCTGATGTTGTCTGATATGTATAGAAGTGATTGATGTGAGTCTTATCTTATTGATGTGAGTGATATGATTTTGCTCTTTGTGAATCAGGATGTTGTGGTCTCTCTACTTAGTTTTTTTAGGGCAAGGTTTGTTTCCTCTCTCATCCTGAGAAAGGAGATGAAGGGTAAAACTAAACTCGTTGGAAGAAGGAGACTTTGACGAGCAACCAGAGCAAACTTACACCTTAAACAAAGGGTGCAAATCTAGAGAGTGGGACATTTGTCTTGACCATTCATATCGCTAGATAAAAAATAAAAGAAACCTTTGTAAAAAAGGTCAATGGTGTAACATTGTAGAAGAAATTTATAAAAGGAAAAGGAAGAATGTGACATGAAATGAATATTTGTGAGGGATGAGTAGGTATTTATAGGGGCGAATTTGTAAAGAATAGATGCATAGAGTGTAACGGACAATTAATTAGGGTAAAAAAACATTGTCAAAGTGGTCTCAAGGGAACCAAAAAAAACACATGTCAAATGAGTCAGTCTTGCTAACCAAGCTACTGTCCACACTATGAGTTGGTTCGAAATATATAATCCAAACAAATCCAAGTAATGTTTAGATTAAAACTCATACTTTGTATGGTGAGGGACATTTCAGATTTTATAATCCAAACCTGTCAAGTATAATATTTTCATGTGGTCCACATTGCACTGATAGTTTATGTGGTTCATGACACGCAAACTTCTATAAATTGGTGTGTTTGGTCATTTGTTGTAAACCATACCAAATAATCATGACCACTTCAGTTATTGATCTAAACATCAAGTATGCCACAGTTTACTACAACGGAAAAAAAAAACCAATATGTTTAGGGTTCATATTGATGGTTTGATGTCTAATTGCCTTAGTTGAAGGATCAGTTGGGTCAAATCAATTGTTGACTCAATCACATAGACACAAAGAGGGTGGACGATGTTGAGTATCAACATCATCCATCGATCGACTCAGCTAGAAGTGTTCAGTTATGAAACTCATGAACGACAACGACATGAGAACTATGTTCTCGATATTTAGTTAGTACAGTTCGAAATGACCAATCGAGTTGGACGCTTCCTTGGTCGGATCTTTCCAAGATCCGACCGACTCAGCTAGAAGCGTCCAGTTCATCCATATGAAACTCGTGAACGACGACGTGAGAACCATGTTCTTGATATTTAGTCGGTTAGTTTGTAATGATAAATCGAGTTGCACACTTCCTTGGTCGGATCTTTTAAAGATATTCAAAAAAGTTTTATTCGACCCAAGAACTACGAAGAAATTAAGGCTTTAACATATAGACAAAGATTTAAGTATAGATTTTTTTGTGTTTTACTTTGTTTCACCCTGTTGTATTGTAGTAGAAATTTTTTCTCACTTCTTTTTTCTCATAAGTTCAGCGATTTATTATTTTCATCTTATGTGCCAAACCTTCTTCAACATTTTTTGTTATCATTATCATTACTACTTAATTTATCCGATCTTTCTAACTCAACCTCAAAACTAATTTGATGTGAGTTAATTTTTCCATCAACTTAGGTATTGAATTGTCTATATCCCTGCAATTTTGAAAATCAAAATGGCGGATTACTCAAAGTTTAATATGGTTTCAGTTATTTCCATCCCCAAACATATTCATTTGGCTAGGAGGCTGCTGCACAAGGTTTTGCATTTGAAGTCGTGTTTGTTGTCTCGGAGATGATGGAGATATTGACTATGCTTTCATGCCGTGTCCCTTAGCTAAGTTAGTTTGGTTCTCTTCTCCTCTTGGAATCAACTTTGATAATGTAGAAGATGATTTTTGCACTTGGCTGGAGAAAATTATTATGCAGGATCAGCAGGAGGTTACTGAGCTCATTTTATTCCTATGTTATAGTTTGTGGTGGGCAAGAAATAGGAAATCCTTGAATTGAAAGATATACCAGTGGAAGTGATTGTGAAAAAAATCTTACGGAATGGTAACGGAGTACAAATGTAACACTCAGACTGGAATTGTTGGAATTTAGAAAAGAAGTTAAGCAGACTTATGTGTTCTGAAAACTGAAACGCACATTTCATTCCTTCAAACAACCTTTAAATACAAGAAATTCATAATGAGAAATAAACAAAAAAAACTGGCTATAAATTTGTAACAGACATGTTGGAAATTTAGGTGTAAATATAAACAGATTTCATAAAACATGTTCAATCATTATGAATCAATAGCGAAAGCAAACAAAACATTGAACATGATTATGATTTTGATCGGATCTACGACATGTTTGATTTATCAAGAATATTAAGAACTAGAGTATTAGGAATATCTGCATAGAGTTTTCATGGCAGCCCTCTCAACAACAAGATAAACAAGGGAAGGTGTGATGATCTAAAACGCACAACACAGAGTTAGCGGCGGCGGCTGATTTGGTTCTTCCTCAACCAGTACCTTTATGCTTTAAGTTCTCTTCAGATGGGGAGAAGAGAGAGTTTGTCGTGTACGGTATATTGGGGACTTCAGATGGGGAGAAGAGAGAGTTTGTTGTGTACTGTATATTGGGGACCTTAGCTTCTTTTATATTGGATGGCTCCCATTATTCCGTTAATGGGTCATCCGGACATCCAGAGTCCATATCAATTAATTAAATATTTAATTAATTATCTTATTAGAAATCTAATAGCCTTATTACTTAATTTGATCACTAGTCAATTAAAGTTCACAATTGATAAATAGCTAATATAATTATTATTACGATATTTGTCCACGTAATATTGGAATATAACAAAATATTCCAACTACACAAACATAAATTTGTAACCTCCTATAATTCAGGTTCTGATCCATATTCTCAACAGGAATCATGTATGCAAGACTGCACATTAATGGATGAAACTCATCCAGTTGTTAGCTGGAAATCTCCTCAAAACTATGGCATAAACTAAATGTTGATGCAGCAGGTCCACTACATGATGAGTGGGGAATTGGAGCTGTGATTCTTGATAAAAAGAGCACTCTATATGCAGCGGTGACTTCGTTTGATGAGGTTGTACCAGATTCAGACTCAACTGAAGGTATGGTTATATATGCGCCTTGGCTTAGAATTTGCATTGGAGTTGGGTTTTTTAATATAGAAACTGAAGGTGATTCTCTTTATGTGGTGAAATCTTTGAAAGATACTAAAGATACTTCAACTTACTTTGGTTTCATCGTCTCAGAGTCTAAAATATTGTCAAAATCTCTCCATAAATATCATTAAGTCTCCTGCTAAAAAGAGGGACTTCATTGATATCTAATGACTTTTTTTAATGAAATTTGCTTTTCCCTACATAAAAAATAAATAAATAAACTATTTAGAAGAAACTGCAAGGTGAGGTGATGTTATACCAGATTACATAAATCAATAATTTAGTTATTTACTAGTGATTGTAATTACTCATTTTACACTCTAATTACCCGTGTATGAAGTCCTTTTGTGTCATTCCCACCATAATACCTTGCTTCCAACCATAACAACAATGGATGCAGTAGCAGAGCTAGAGTGTCACTATTGAAAAAAGGACCAAGCGAAAATTAAGAGTTACATCTATGTTAAAATAACAGTGTTAAATAAGTAATGTAGCAAGTTTAGGAGATAACTTGGCACCAGGTTAATGGATGGCAATGATAGTCGAGTCATGAAGGAACTCTTGTTGCTCGCTGTCACTCGTAAACAAGTCTTAAAATTATGAGTTTTTTTTTCCGAATGTTTACACTTTCTTCAATTGGGTTTCTCATGATAGTACTAAATGGAGGAGTAAGGTTGAATGGTGGTTGGTTCTATGATTATTTCCGCAAGAGATAACATCGACACGTCTCAGGCCTTGTGAAATACCTCAACTTAGGAATAAGGAATATTTTCATTTCAAGCAGAAAACTGAACAAAGGCATCAAGGCAGTGTTTTTGGTTTGCCGTAGGGAATAAGGAATCTCGTTATTATTTTGTTTTTCACACAGCAGTATATCTATATTTTGTTGCTATAAAGCTCATAAAATAGCTGGTATGTGTCAGTATAGATATTACGTTACTTGAAGCTTATTCTTTCTTTTCTTTTTTCATTTGAAATTCTGACTAATAAACACAATAAATCAACATTTTTTCATATGGAATTCCCTGACTAATAATACACAATAAATCAACAGACATGATACACGTTAGGCTAAAAAAATTATTGAACTAAAAATATTCACTTCATTCCTGTCAAAGGAAATCCATACATTCCAAACAGCAAAAACAAACTAATAAATATCAGAGAATAACAGTAACATAAATATGTTGTGCAAAACGTAATGATCTTCAAAGCATATGAATATGTTATACGATCTTTAAAGCATTTCAACTATTATAGAGGTGATTGGGCAAAACCTTGTGCAGCAGTCTCATAGTAAGATGAATATGTTGTGGAATGGACTTTAATTTCCATATGTATTTCCACACATCATCACAAGTCTTATTCATTGATGCTTGAGGAACTTTATCTTCAATTTTGCACTTTTTTATGCAGTGATAGGCAGATTTTCCGGTGAACTCCCCCTTTTATTTGGTCCCCAAGTGATGCCACCAGCATGTCCATAGGATGATAAGGGTAATTGGAGGATTTGTATTGCTTCAAATGGTAAAAAATCTCGTTAATGAGTTGGAAATTCCAAGCACCAGTGTCAGGATATATAAGATGAGAGATCAAACTAACTTCAAATGGTTGGTTACGAGGAGACCAAACTTCGTAGGCATTATGAAATGGTAACCAACAGTCCTCCAAACAAGTATGAATGGTAGGCAGTCTAGAGATATCCTTTTTTCTATCATTGGAGAAAAACTAAGTCTTACATTGAATTAAGATAAAGTCCGACTAGAGTTTATAAAGAGGGACCCATCTTATTTATAGATCGATTTTGTAAAAATAGGAGCGTAATCTTCTAAATATAACAGCGAAAAACAACATCGCAAGAAGATCACGGATGCAATATCTTCTCAGTTCTTTTTTTGTCTTTTACTTCACTATTAGAGTTAAATCAAGTAAATATGTGAACAAATATTGAGTATGAGTTAGAAAGATCGGATAAATTAAATAATAATGATAATAGTAACAATAACAATAATAATAAATATCCTTGTCAAAAAAACAATAATAATAAATATTGAAGAAGATTTGATATACAGTATAAAATGAAAATAATAAATTGCTAAACTACTGATAAGATAAGTTTATATGACTAGAACACTTGAAATAAGACTTGACCAAAAAAAAAAGTTCTATTTTATACATTGATTTAATTAAAAATACTAGAGAAACGACAAATAGTATATGAAAAGTTTAGCATGGGAGAATTTTTTTCTAAAGGGAGATAAACGGGGAACATTAAACCAGAAACAATTTGATAGAATTATGATTAGCTATTTTGTGGATTGGAGAGGAGATTAGACATTATCCTTGACCCTAAGTTTGTTGTGGAGAGCTTCGTTAAGTTATAAGTAGTGATTATCTAGTTTTGATATTCAGGATTGTATTTCCTATTTTTGTTCATTGTCCAAACTCATTGAGTTTACTAAGACACAAATAAATGTAGTGTCCATCAATTTCATAGTTGGGGGCTTCGAAAATAATTTCTCTTCCAAAATAATCCTGGATCCTATTTATTTTATATGCTACTGCCTAGGCCACAAAGTCAACTTGGTTAGATAGCAGGATCGCTTGTTTCTTGTTGCTTGAGTTTGGTTTGATATATAGGTAAACGATCAGGACATTGTGCAATTGACATTCAAAAATGATCCAGACATTCTTGGCAACGATATTGCCTAAAACATAGAGACATGCCCCAGCAAAAGCTTAAACATCACACCAAGAAATAAACACAAAAATAAAGAGTTGATATTTAGAAACAAAGTCAGGAAGTCCTGGAACTTACTGCTTGCTTACAAAATCCAAGTTTCAGACTAGACACAACAATTAAAGCATAAAAACAAAACAGATAAAGCGCTGCCACCGTCGATCTAGAACCCAGTTCTGAGAACAAAAGCTAAGAGATGAAGGTGCAGACTTGACACTTAAAATGAAAAACAAGTAAACTAGACGAGAAATAGAAATAATAAGGACCAAAGACCATTTATTGTAATAACTATGATATGTTTCCCAAGGAGATAGATCATCCTGCTCGGTTCACTTCTTCTTCAATGCTGACTTGGTCTGCTTAGGTCCTCCACTGGGATCCTTCTTCTCCACAGCCTTGATGACCCCAACAGCCACAGTTTGACGC
>Ga0228710_1011246_pt1 | contig 11631 bp, 9 predicted proteins | sample MedpolnodulmetaG_FD_177995 | JGI IMG/M metagenome (GOLD analysis project Ga0228710, IMG submission 177995) | Root nodule microbial communities from Medicago polymorpha collected in Santa Monica, California, United States - pink nodules | ecosystem: Host-associated > Plants > Roots > Nodule... | reverse complement strand
TGGGTTTTAAAGAATTGTTTTTTTTTTTTTTTTTTAAACAAAGATGTGGTTTTATGTAAGAAAAAGAAAATAAAAAAATTCCAATGAGAGACTTTATAAATTGATTGCATTTATATATGAATCAAACTACCAATAAGAAAAAGATTCTATAAAACCGTTCAGATTTATAATACGAATCAAATCAAATATATCACTTTAACTGCACTCCTTGATTTTTGCTTCCTCAACTATCTCTCACTTCCACGTTTCATTCTCTTCTCATTTCATTCAACTCTTTTCATTTCACATAAAATAGGTCATTCCTCACCTGCTGCAGTTGAAGTTTTCTTCATGGTAACCATCTTCTTCAAATTCTCTATTCTATTTATTTATGATAAATGTGATGAATAATGCCAATACTCTTAGAATTTGTGTTTTATTATGTCATGCCAAATAATCCAAATTCTCTATTCTATTTTGATCTGAATTGTCACGCATGCATTTACTTTTTTATTAGTTTGTTATTTCCTTTGTATCTTTATATGAATTTTGATGATGATTTTCTTTTTCCCCACAAATTTTAGCAACGTCATGATTCTCAAAGGTTATAATCATTGTTGCAGTAATAGTTGAGTCGTAAGTTTTAATATTGAGAGAATTGTAGTTTAATGTGTCCTAAATCGAAGTTGAATTGTTGTCATCGAGACATAAAAAACCCTAATGCCGCGACATAAATTGCGAAACTTACTTTTAAAACTATTTGATTTTGTTCTTTGAAAATCATACCAAATTTCATCAATAAGATTTTATTAAGGTTTTGATAGTTGCCACGGCTTCATATAAATTATAAGAGTAGAATCAGTGTTAAACAACACCTAATCGAAATCCGACTATGATTGTAGAGACATCAAAAACCTTGACATCATAACATAAATTGTGAAACATTTTTCGAAACTATGTGGATTGATTTTGTTCTTTGAAAATCACAACGAGTGTCTCAAATTAGATTTCATTTTTACCTTTTGCCCTCTAATTTGGTTTTCATTATGATGTTATTGATCTAATCCTTATTTTGGTGCTAGATGCCAAGTGTTAAACCAAATCCATCGGACAAAGACTCAGAACTATTCGTTGAAAATGATCCAACCGGAAGATATGGAAGATACGACGAGTTACTAGGATCAGGTGCGTGCAAAAAAGTTTATAGAGCATTTGATCAAGAAGAAGGAATAGAAGTAGCTTGGAATCAAGTTAAACTCAGGAATTTCAGCAATGACCCTGCAATGATTGATAGGCTTTACTCTGAAGTGAGATTACTTAGAAGCATGACAAACAAAAACATAATTGCACTTTATAATGTTTGGAGGGATGATGATCATAATACACTGAATTTCATCACTGAGGTTTGTACAAGTGGGAATTTGAGGGAATATAGGAAGAAACATAAGCATGTTTCTCTTCAAGCTTTGAAGAAGTGGTCTAAGCAGATTTTGAAAGGGTTGAATTATTTGCATGTGCATGATCCTTGTATCATTCATAGAGACCTCAATTGCAGTAATGTTTTTGTCAATGGAAATACTGGTCAGGTAAATTTTATTCCAACCTTTTTATTTCGAATTTAGTTTCAATCACTTTCATATCATTCATCCGAGCTAGGAATGTGATGTTATAAAATTTGAATTCACTTTCTATGGTTCATTATCTCATTTTGGAACCGTAACAGTCGAATTACTTTACTGTTCTAAAGTGAACAATTCAATTTAGAAGTTAAAGTTAATAACCTGAATTGTTGATGAATATGCATTGTTAATTTTTTCACAAGGATTGAAATTATGGTACTTTTTCTTTCAACTTAGAAGAGACAAATCCAAAAACACATCAATGCTTTGCTTTGTTTTGTTTCTTTTCGTTTTACATTGTTTATCACAAGATATCATTGGTAACGCTCTTTTTTATTTTCATGAAAATTAGGTTAAGATCGGTGACTTAGGTTTGGCAATAATTGTCGGAAAGAACCATTCAGCACATTCAGTCTTAGGAACACCGGAATTTATGGCACCAGAGTTATACGAAGAGAATTACACTGAGATGGTTGACATATACTCATTTGGAATGTTAGTACTAGAGATGGTGACACTAGAGATTCCTTATAGCGAATGTGATAGTGTTGCGAAGATATACAAAAAGGTGTCTTCAGGTGTGAGACCTCAATCGTTGAGCAAGATAAAAGATGTTGAAGTGAAGGCTTTCATTGAAAGGTGTCTTGCTCAACCAAGGGCTAGACCTTCTGCTGATGAATTGCTAAGAGATCCTTTTTTTGATTGTGATGAAAATGATGATGTTGATGATGACTCAGTTATTTTATGATAACAAATTTTTACACCATTTTTAGATGGTAAATCAATTTAGGGTAGGATTTGATTACTATGATGAAAAAATGATATTGTCGATGACTAGTTTTTTTTTGTGACTAAAACTTAGCATATTATATTGTCTACTGTGCTTAATTTGTTGTGTACGTTTGTGTTTGTGTGTGTCTATATATATGACAATTGATCAATGACACAAACCAGCCTCAGTTCTAAAGCAAAAACACACATGCTGCCAATACAATAAAAGAGAAGCAATTTTAAAACTGCAAATTAATCCAATATTGGACCAAAAGAACGTCAATTGCTGCAACTAATTATGCCTTGCCTAATTCTGCAATAGAGATAAAACATGATTTCAAGTTTAAGCTTGCAATTTGAGAAAATGATAAGGGATATTGAAAAAAAAAAAACTTATTTATGTAAAAACATTGCTTGTAGTTATATTAGATTTCAACTAAATGTCAAAATTCGTTCAAAAAAAACTAAATGCCAAAAAATATATTAGCAAACAATATAAATCTTTGATTTGAATTGCAAATTCAATATTCAATGTCACTATAAGTGACTAATTAACAAGCATGAATATTTGCTAAGAAAAAAGAAAAAAAACATGAATATATTAATTACATCCATATATTTAAGCATCTATAAATTTTTAATGGCAAATATATGTGAGAAATCTCTTAAGAGAGAACATGCATATTCAAATACTCAATATAAGAAGTACTACAACTTACGTTAAAAAAAGGATTCCTCTCATAGCAAAACAAGAGCAAACAAAATCAACACTAGAAGACCATCAAACCTCTTATCATGATGTTTTCCATCACATGACTCTATCGGCGCCAACGCAGAATGAGTCCATAATCCCACTCAAAGAAAGAACATGTGTGATCATAATGTTTTCCAAAAAACCACTTTCAAGATGTGAGTTTAACCATATCCACCAACTCGAACACATAAGTCTCCTGCCCCAAAAAATGCAAGCATTATGGGGTCTTCCACAAGGACTACACAACAGTTTGTCAAACATGTAAACAAACCCAACCTCTCATTTTCTCCCACCAAAGTCTAACAAGATACTAGAAAACTAGCTAAATCTGAAGGTAAAACAGACTCTAATCCCACCACTTAAATACATGATACCAGACCTGACCTAAAAATGGAGCATCTAACAAAATGGTGACAAGCCGACTCTACATACTCATCATTGAAAACACAAGAAACGCCTCCAAGGGCAATTATAATTCTCCTACAAAAGAGATTATGGCGAGTTAGAATCATATTCTAAAGCAGTTGGCAAGAGAAAATCTTCACCTTGAGAGGAGATCAAGAATCAGACACCCTTGAAAGAAATTTCACAATTTGTCTTGAGCTCTCATCCACCTCACCAGCTCTCTTATGAAGGAACCTATAGGTAGACTTCACCAAGTGAATACTAGATGAATCATTGCTCCAGACCCAAAAATCAACACCTTAAGAGAAGGTCGGACTTTCTAAAGCCCGAAGCAACTCTTCCAAAGGCACAAACTCCCACACAAAAAGATTCCTCCTCCAAATAAGATCTCACACCCACCCAAATCTTAAACAAACAACTCTCATGACCATAGTAGCCATGTCTTCCTCCCAAACAAACATATCTCTCATATAAATAAACAGTTGAACCCGAATGTCATTGTCCCGATGATCCATGTTAGCAACTATTAATCCATGCTTATCTAAGGCTTGAAAAAGTCTTTGGAATTGGACAATCATAGAAACTACCCCACCCAACAGTCATTCCAGAAGGAGGTAGTTAAACCATTGTAAGCTATCTTAACTATTCCCTCTAAGAACTAACCTAAGGTATAATTCAAACCAGACTCTAGCAACAAGATACCTTTCCATGTAGGAGAGGAAAAATGGATCCCACCAAAACGACCTCCCAAATGGGAAAAATACTAATTGGGACCCATACCAAGCGGTCAAAATATCATGCCACAGAGCTTGGCTCTCTGAAATTAACCTCCAACGCCACTTGCCATTGAGAGAGAAATTAACAAGGGGAAGGTCCCTAACCCTAAGCCCTTCTCTACACTTTGTCTTTGAAGTAAAGGTAGAAGATGAGAAGAATTCAGAGCAAAATTCAAGAGGACCACCCTGTCTCCGATACTAAATTACTCCACGTGCCAAGCTTGATAGAAGTAAGGTTAACGAGAGGCTCCCAAGTTACCTCCCTACGAGGGTTAGCCCCGACCGGGAGACCAAGATACTTAAAACCGAGGGACCCAAGTTTTCTTCAATTCAAGAAGTGTTTCACACACCACAAGAAGGGAGTAACCACATTGACCCTTATGACACTACTTTTAGCAAAGTTAACCCTCTGCCTTGAAGCTACCTCAAAACACTTGAGAATCGTCTTAAGAGTCCAAAGGTTTTCCATTGTAGTTAATACAATAATGGTATTGGTATATTGCAAAATAGAAATATAAGTTAATACATAACAAATATACTCTGATACAAAATATAAACAAAATAATCAACCAATACAATAAAAAACTGCTAGCAAAAAAGAGCAGAACATTTACAGCAATGAAATGCTTCATCAGCTATAATACATAATTTAGCATAACCACTGATAAGGACAAATTTCAGTTTTCATAGTAACAAAAGGGAAATATTCTGTGAATTTCCCTTATAGAACAAGTGGAGAAAACCTCCTAGTGTCAAATTTGCCTTCTTTATTAGCAAAAAAAAGGAACCAATATAACACAAATATTTGGAAAAGAATTCACAAAACCACATGGAAGCAGCTAGCTGGTAAATCCATTTGGTTTTCCACAATCAAAACATATTCAGATTCTTGCTTCTGCATCTCTAACCTTTCTTTGATTCAAACCAGCTACAAATACTTTCTAAAGTATAACAATGGACACCAAAATACTTGGTCCAAAAATCACAGATCATCGAAGGCTTCGCATAGAAGATTTTCCATACAAGCTAGCATAAACAATCCTTGTTCGGAACACGAGAAACATGCTTAACCCTGCCGCAACAATGCATAATCCTGCCATGATAGTGGATGTCAGGAAGAAGCATATGGAACCTTCGCACTTTGGCGCATCACCAACATTAAGCGCACTAGATACGAACGATGCTATATTCAGGTGTTGGCCACCATGAGCTTGTTTCTCTGCTTCATAATCATAGATCCTACTAGCAATGAGACTAGAGAAGACAAGAGTTCCAACAGGGTTTGCTAGAGTGATGAAATTGTATAATGCACCAAAGTTTCTTAAGCCAAATAATTCAGAGGCTGTAGCTGGAACAACCGCCCAATGAGCACCATAACCAAGTCCAACTAATAAAGTGCCAACGTACATTGAACCTGGCCATCCCATGCCAATGAAAAGATGACCAACGGTCATAACTAGTTGAAATACAGCTAATGCAGCTGGTCTTGGAAATGTATGATCCCTGCTCAGTAAAACACATCGGAATTAAAAAAACTATGTTAGAAATCTTGATAAGATTATGGCCTTCTGGATAAACAGCTTAATCAAGCGCTTATCAAATAAGTTCTTATGTATAAGCTATTTCTATAACAAAAGATAAAATATAATCAAACTGTTTTTATATAGGTTAGGAGCTCTTATCATAAGCCATCCTAGAGAACTTAAAGAAATAAGTTGAGACAGCTTATAAACATGTCATCAGCTGTTTCTATAAGCTCTCCCAAACAACCTCATAAGTGGTTATGCTCGTAAATAAGCCAATCTACACTGAACCTATAAAGCCAACCTAGGTCTCAATCGATTTTCTTTCTGTTTTTAGTTTTAAATAGAAAAATGTCATATCATTTTTCACTTTGTTTCTTGTTTCAAAGTTTTGTATAGGTAACACTGAAAACAATACAAAGAAAGTTTTCATGGTTTCCAATATAGAACTTCGGAAACAGGAAACAAGTGAAAACATGCAATAAATATTTAATAAAAAACATTATCTGAAACAAAACATGCAATAAATATTTAATAAAAAACATTATCTGAAACAAAACAAGCTATAAATATTTAATCAGTGTGTGAATGAACTGCTTCTTACTTGACAACAATCTCAGATATGTAGCCGCCACCAACACGTCCAAGAAAGTTCCAAATACTGATCATGGAGACGAAAATATGTGCATTGTCATATCCCAAAGACTGGCTCATCTGACCGAGATTGTCAATTACAGTCAACCCAGATCCAGAACCCAAGACCATGGAAATGAATAGAAGCCAAAAATCTGCTTTAATCAAAGCTTGCATCAAGGTAAAATCTTCTCCTCTATGTGGTCCTCTCCTTCTCTTAACCCTCACGGCTCCTTCTGCAGCAGCTTGCAGCAGTCTCGATTGTAATTGCGCTATACGTTTCTGCCTTTCCGACGCAGGGAGCAAGTCCACTTCCTTAGGCTTCTCATCTTCCAACTCACTTAATATTACTTCATCTGAATAATTTTGGGATTGTCCTTCTGTTTCTGGAAGAAGTGCTTCTTCCTCTAGAGGTTTTTCCGCAGGGCCGAAGGTTAATGACAAAGGAATTATAATCGGAACAATGAGGATCAGAAAGAGGATGATAGTAAAAATTGTGATAACAGTTTCACTCAGATCAACTAAATCTTGAACAACCATAACTCCCATCAAATAAGCAGCCAACAAGAGACATACACCATAAACAAATGTGAAAGATTTTCCATCCGACGGCCGCACTTGTTTGTGACCTCCGACAGGTCTAACGATGAACATAAGACCTATTCCTACCAATGCTGGACCAACAGCAACCATGAATATTAATGATGCATGATCAGGGGAATGGATAACTGCATATATTTGAGTCAATATTGCACCACTCAATCCAGCAAAGCCCTTTAAAATTCCAACCACGGGACCCCGGCTTTTCGGGAAATTTTGAACACAAGAAACCAAAGAAACTGTGTTGAAGTATGTTTCACCATTTGTTCCCACAAATATAAGAATACACATCTGCACACCAATAACAACTAATCATATAACTTGAACAACAAGGTAAATGAATATATTAAAAGACACCTCTTACTGTAATAAAGATGTATATGGTTATTATATAATGACGATTACATTGTCCTCAAATATACACTTACAACATCTTGACATATCAATGGGACTGATGGATATTAACTAACTTTTGATATTTAGGAGACATCATCAACTATAAGAAATCAGTACTAGGGACCACCTGGGCAGCACCAAGACCTCGGATTGAAGGAGTGACCAGTGTCCGACATGTGTAACACTGACGCATGTGATTATATACAATCACTAATATTTTGTTAAAATTATTATCAATATCTACATGCCAATGTTGTGTCTAGTCTTCATGTCTAGGTCAGTGTTTCAAAGGGGATAACTGGATAAAGGGTCTCTCCCCAACTTTCTTGTATTAGGATTACCTACAATGTTGTCATTGGCAGATGGCGGATGGATGAAATTCCGCAATATAAACATGGGATTGTAACTTATGGCGCTAACATGGTGAATGATGCCACTACACAAATTGTATATGGAGGCTGGCACAAAATATGTCACGCCATTCCTTCATGGCTGCTATTTAACAACACTACTTTCATGTTCTCAGGTCAAACAAACTTTAAAATCTTTATTTTGAAACATGGGATTGGAATTATGGTGCCACTATGGCAAGAGGTGCTTCACAAAGTGCCCACAACGGCTGGCAGAAAATCTGCCACGCCATTTTGCCATGGCCACTATTTAACAACACTACATTCCTTTCCTTTGCTCACGTCAAACAAACTCAAAAATTTATTTTGAAACATGGGATTGCGACTTATGGCGTCCCATGGCAAGTGGTGCATCACAAACTGCCTGCCACGCCATTCTACCATGGCTACTATTAACAACACTACTTTCTTGTGCTCAAGTCAAACAAACACAATCTTTATTTTGAAACAAGGGATTTTGACTTATAGCATCACCAAGGAAAGGGACGCTTAAGAAATTGATTGTGGTGGCTGTAACAAAATCCGCCACGCCATTCTGCTATGGCCTCTATTTAATAACACTACGTTCATGTGATCAGGTCAAACAAATTCAAAATCCTTATTTTGAATATTTTGCCCAACCACCAAACTACATCTGAAACCAAAACCGAAACCGCACATGACTAGATCAGCAGCCTTCCCCAAAATTTATTAGCATCCGCCATTATTAAATAGGGGCACTGCTTGAGTCCAAACATAAAGTAGAACCAAGATGCAACTTTTAGGTACTATGTTTCCAAGTGTGACATATTAAATCAAAACTTTCTCAAGGAATCTTGGACAGTAATTAAGACATAACTTATTAAAATTTATTGCATAATCAATTCTCAAGTTCAGTTAACCAAAAAAACACAATAAAGAGAAAGGCAGTGTAGCATAACACAAAAGAAGATTAGTTATCTAGATTGTGACCAAGATTTAGCATCATCTCACATGCTCACATGGGAGACAGCTAACAGACACAGCCAACAACCAAATTGAGTAAAGTTAAAATCAATTAATTATAAAAGTTTTTAGTCAGCTTAAGATACAAATTGTTGCAACATGTATACCATTACATCTGGAGGGAAAATTTTCAAAAGCTAAAGTATACTAAACCATTCTTTTACTGGTATAGTAATAGTAATGTGAAACAGTCAAAAGCATAAGAAAAGAATATACATCTATTTGTTACCATCATGTGGAAAAAAAAAAGTGATGGAAAAATTTCAAATGCCAAAATTCAGAAAAGAGAAATTGAATATTCATTGAAGTGGATTTGTCTGTAAAGTAACCTTCCTGTCACTGTTAGATTTAAAGTCCCTTCTTTTTCCATATTGAAGAAACAAAATAACCCTTTATTCCAGATATTATGGTCCTAAAGTTTCTTTAATGAAAAAGTTGCATTTTCATATATAGTAGATTTAGGAAGACATTAAACCCATGAATGATCAACCAAAAAAATTTGCAGCATAAAAAAAAAAAAAACTGAAAACTCATTTTAATGAGAAGAAAAAGAGATTATGTTATGTGCTTATTTGGTTTGACAGAATCACGGCAGTGTACCGTCACCATCGTGATTTTGGCAAAAGTTACATACTCAACAAAATCACGCTGTCACCATGATTTCACACGAAATTCATAGTGAATCCAAACATACTCAAAAGATCAGTTACACAAAAATTTTGGAACCACATGAACTAATTGCTACAAAACAAAAAAAATCCAAATTTCAAATAATCAAAATTGTACAATAAATACTAATTTGATGATGAATGAAACAAACAAATAATTACCATCTTATGATTGAAAGTAACAGAAACAAACCCCAACAAAAAAAGAGTCAAACTTTAAACACAAAAAATAAATTCAATCATCCAAAAATTCCAAAAAAAGTAAAAAAAAAAAAAACTTACAGCCCATAAAGGAAGAACAGGAACTTTACTAGTAACAATCAACCAAACCCAACCATAACCAACAAGATTCAAAGAAGCTCCAACAAATAAAGCCGCCCAAATAGGTAAAATTTCACACAAAACACCAGTTAAAAAACCAACACAATCACCAAGGTCTTTTGCAACACCTAACATAGCAAGTTGTTTTTGATTATAGTTTAATGAACTTTTTATAACTGGTGATATGCTTCCAAATAAATATCCTATACCAGCCCATGATTGTAACCACATTGCTCCTACAAAAACAAACCATCTACTTTTATATAGGGTTATCAATTTCTCTTTAAATGTACTCATTTTTGTAAAGATTGTTCAATGAATACAAAGTTTTTGTGTTTTGTGAAGATGATGAAGATTTTGATGGATTTTTGATCTGTAATAAAAGGGTTGGATATTGATGGAGGGAGGGAGGGAGGGGCAGAAAAGAGGGATTTGTATATGAGCTGGCGATGATTGTTTTTTTCCTCATTAAGATCTTATTAAAGATATAAAATAAAAAACTATAATCTTGTGGAAATTTTGTACAAATATTTTAATCATTGGTTTTGATTTTATTTTTATTTTATTTAAAGTAATCTCGTATATAGAAATTCACATTCACTTTTAAGAGTGTTTGAGTTCGTCCTCGTGAGTTTAGCTCAGTTAGTATAGACAATGCACAAGGTTTGAATCTCGAGCACCATAAAAAAAAAGTGTTTGAGTTCGAATTTCGACCCTCCTCTCTAAAGAGTGTTTGAGTTCGTCCTCGTGAGCTCAGTTCAGTTGGTATAGACAATGCACAAGACTTGGGATTCGAACCTTGAACACCAAAAAAAAAAGGTTTAAGTTCGAATTTCGACCCTCCGTTTTAAAAAGTGTTTGAGTTCGAACCCTAATTCCTAAATATAATTTGTAATATGTCTACCAATTGAGTTAGACTTACGAATACTTGTTCTAAAGAGTGTTTGAGCTCGAACCCTGATTCCTAAATATAATTTGTAATATGTCTACCAATTAAGTTAGACTCACGAATACTTGTTAGTTTTAGTTTTAATTTTTTTCAGAAAAAAAAAAAGTTAAACTAGTTCCTCCACTGATGCTAGAGAAAATCAAACATAAGACATTGAGGATAACATAATCATCCTAAATTAATACGATTATGTCAAACCAAATGGTCTAGTGAAAATTTTGTACAAATATTTTAAAGGTCATGTTAACTTGTGCCCTTAAGGCACATGTTAAGCATTAAATTATTGCCACTAATGGTAAGTATTAAATGCAAAAAAATTAATATTCAATTTTTTAAGTAATAAATTAACACAATTTCCGATACAAAATTTCTATTAGTGAAATCTTTAACATGTGTCCTAAGGGTACAAGTTAACATTTCTCATATTTTAATCATTATATTTAATTTAATTTAATTTAGTAACTTTTTGTTTTCATATTGAGTAAAGTATTAATATTAATTTCGTGTGGGAAGTTATGTCATTTACTACTACAATCATACTATTTGATTTGTCTTTATCATCTTATTTATTTTATACAGACAAATTGTTATGGACCAATGACACATATTTGACGGAACATTAAGAACTAGTAGGACAAATATCACAAACATATACGACTATTATTGCTTATCAATGAAAAAATAAAGAATGTTATTTACTTTCATTTATTTATGAGACAAAATTAAGAGAGAGTAAACGTTTAAGAGGGAATTTAATTACTTCTTCGCCTAATTTTAATTACCGTAGATTGGGTCTGTTGATTTTTTTTTTTTTTTTTTTTTAAAAAAAAAAATATTTTTTTT
>Ga0228710_1011243_pt1 | contig 11638 bp, 10 predicted proteins | sample MedpolnodulmetaG_FD_177995 | JGI IMG/M metagenome (GOLD analysis project Ga0228710, IMG submission 177995) | Root nodule microbial communities from Medicago polymorpha collected in Santa Monica, California, United States - pink nodules | ecosystem: Host-associated > Plants > Roots > Nodule... | reverse complement strand
GGAAAAAAAAACCCTATTGTGAGTTTGTGATGCACATGTGAACATATGTACATATATTATTTTGGTTAAATACATAGAGAAACATATTTTTATAGTGTTGAGAATGAACAAATATAAAATAACTTTAAAATATGAAGAGCGGTTATAATTGGAATCTTTATTTTTCTCTAATTTTAATTTTAAATTCATCTGTATTTAAAAAAAAATAGAAAAAAAAAAGAAAGATTGAATGGTATTAAGATGGTGATTGGTGCGTTATTTTAATTATTTGGTTGTTTGTCCTTATGAGCTTAGCTCAATTGGTATGGACAATGCATAATATATACAAGGTTCGGGATTCAAACCCCGACCACCAAAAAAAATTATTTGGGTGTTTCAACTTTCAATGTGGTGATATTATGCATCACAAAAGCTTAAGATTGTTTTCTTTTTCCACCTTTAAAGGGCAGACTTCACTGTTTCCAGGGGATCAAGCATAATTTTTGATTGATAATGAAGAATTAAGAGGAAGACGATTAACATTAATTAGAGTAGAATATGTATTTTGGATTTAGCACTCTAGATGTGATTTTTGGTTGTTTTCGTTGTTCTTCAAGGCTTTTTTAAAGTAATTTGTAGGTTTGATAGGCTAAACAATAAGTACCCGACACAACGACACAAGAGAGAACATCACAAAATAAGACAAAACAACATATAACAAAATTTTATGATATTGAATAATTTTGGTCTTATACGATTTGTTGTGGACAAAAAAACTATTTTGGTATTTTAGACAACTTACAGTCCTCGTGAGCTTAACTCAGTTGGCAAGGACAATGCATAATACATGTAAGGTTCGGGGTTCGAATCCCAGACACCTCAAAAAAAAAAAACAACAACTTACATGTGAGGAAAAAAGTTGTGATGTGGGTTAGTGAGGGACAAGACTTTCAGTTTTGTCATGTGCCCTGCCTCAAATTTGTTCGGTCCCTAAAACAGTCTTTCAAATCAATTGGAGTTGTCATGTCCTTCAATTTTTTAGCAGATCAAACGCATCCTTAATTCTCTTTGTGCACTTTTTATGCTAGGAAACCTTAGTGTGTGTGGCTAATATATATTCTATTCTGGCTTGTTCATGAAACATTAAAGTAGAATCTGAAATTTGCAAAAATCCTAATCACCCACAACTAATGGAGTGTAGGTAAACCCACAACTAACTTGATTAAAGAGAATAAACTTAGGGGACCAAAACATAAAAAAAAAGTAATAAAGTGAAATTATAAATAAGTTAAGGGATGATATATGTAATTAAGCTTTAGTATATAGTCTTGCCGTCACTAATTCAAATTTTTGGTTCGTCAAAAAAACAACCAATTCAATTTGTAAGATGAAAATTGTCACTCGTTGTAAATTTTATCCAAATTCTATCTTTATTCTATGTGAGATTTTTGTTTTCTTAATAGGTACCAACATAATTGGAATAAAGACTCAATTTAATTCTTCACAATTTTGTTTTTCTGACACATTATATGGAGACAAATTAGTCTCTATTATAATAAATCAAAATCGACAAAGAGACTCATTTGTCTCCCATATGAAAATATTAAAGACTAGTTTTATTTTTTGTCAGAGATTAAATTAAGTTTTTATTCTTTATAATATTATTGCAATTCCAATTTGGTTGAAAAAGAGTAGTATGGATGGTACCCGTGATAAACCATACCCTTTGAAGCACCAACATCAAATGAGAAAGACTATAACCTTCTAGCTAAAATAGGAAAACTATACCATGTGTTGTACCAACACTTGATGAGAAAAAATGTACATTGCCAGCCAGAATAGGAAATTTATACTCGTGAATCACATGGTATGGTATGGTTGAGTTGTCGAAGATATTGGTATCAAAGGATACATTCTTATCATTATAATTAATAATGGGTTTTGCTAGAATACACCTAAAAGTGTCTTAAGCAAGTTATTCTATGAGTGTTTGTTAAAAGATACCAACTAATTTTTATGAAAGTGTCTTTTAGCAAAGTTATAACTAAAAAATGGAAATCACACCTTAAAGTGTAAGTTGTTAAAAGATATCTTCATGGGTGGTTTCTAGAAAAAAAAAGAAAAAAAAAACTCATTAATAAATGTACACATTGTATGAAGTAGAGTCAAGCTAGTTACACTAAAAAGCAATGGAGAAACTTATTACAAATCGTTGGTCAAATATTCAATCTATCCCCGCCGAAAACTACATATTTTCATCTGATTCAAGACCAGTGCATGTCAAAATCCCATTCAGCAATAACATTCCAGTGATTGATCTTGATGAAGCACATGAGGGTGATAGGACCAATATAATTAAAAAAAATGTAAAGCTGCTCAGGAGTTTGGATTCTTTCAGGTTCATATAGTTCATGCCATTTTTTTCTTGTTTTTATTTCAATACAATATTTTTGGTTTGGTTTATGTAGGTCCAATGTATTTGGAAGCTTAAAGTGAACATCAAAAGAAAAATTAACATAAAAAGAATAACTATATGTCCTCAATTTGATTTGACCAGCTGAGCTACGTGGACATTATACAAAGTTTCATCTTATAATTATAATTAAATAATAGTTTTATTTTTGTCTAGATGCCTAAAGGTTTATAAATCTAATTTTTATATCCCTTAAAAAAAATGTCTAAAACAAGTTTTGGTTTGTCTTATGCTTGTACTAACCCTAGTTTTGATAAACAATATTTTAAGGTCTGAAGGAATTTTAATGTGAAGTTTTTATATAAGATTTCAAAAATGTAAAATGGATTTTTATTTATTTTTAATGGGTGATCAATATATTTATTTTTCTTATATTTGTGTAAGACACTAAGACCTGTTATTTTTTTTGTTAATTTTCAACACATTTTGAAGCCTAAAGTGAATTTTAATGTAAAGTTTTTTTATGTGAGATAAATTGATATATGACTTACTCACTCATAAAAAACATAAGAAAAATAAAATATATGACTCAATCATATCAAAATTAAAATTCAATTTTACCTTTTTTAAACGAATAAAACAAAAAATAAATCAAGAATACGCGCAATTGCGTACTTAGTTTTTTTCTCTCATAAGTATTCTATTTTTGTAAATAAATTAAAAAGGCCTTATTTATGCAAAAAAAAATAAAACACTTGATTCACCAAAATATGAAGAAAATCGTTCAAAAAAAAAATCGATTCACCAAATAAATGAAGAACAAAAATTAAAACACTTGATTCAACAAGCATACATACAAGAATTTTGCTCTTTACCCAACAGTTTTTGCTCATTCCCAATTGAAAAGACTAAAATACTCCTGCGTTAGTAACTCACACAAATGTATTGTGGTCTTTTCAGTCGGGAATGAGTAAAAAGTGTTGGATAAAGAGGAGAATTCTACATACAATCGCATTATCAACGTCCATTTAAAAAAAAAAAACGTTCATTTCAAAGAAACAAAAGGGCCTTATTTTATTTTTACGCAAACAGACCTTATTTATTAAAAGATACCTTCATGGATGGTTTCTAGCAAAGATTCATTTAATGTACACATTGTGTGAAGTAGAGTCAAGCTAGTTACACTAAAAAGCAATGGAGAAACTTATTACAAATCGTTGGTCAGATATTCAATCTATCCCCGCCGAAAACTACATATTTCCATCTGATTCAAGACCAGTGCATGTCAAAATCCCATTCAGCAGTAACATTCCAGTGATAATTACCCCTTACTGCTACCTTCTTTTGCTTGCGATCGCAGCTGCCATGTTTGACTGGCAGGCTAAGATGGCCACCCTTGCAGCCGCACCAAAAGTTGCTAGGGTTGCCACACCACCGCCACTGCCCACACTTCAAGTGGTCTCGTTTGCGCAGGCTCTGACAGGATCGTCTAGGGTTGCATCCAATGACAATCTACCGCAGCCAATAATACGGGGAGAAACTCTTAGCGTTAAAATCACCCAGGAAATTTATGACAGAGGAACTGATTTCTGTAAGACAAATTTGAGAGGAAGACTTGTGCTGAACAAGGGAGACAAGCCATATGCTACAAAGAAAATTGAATCGCGACTACAGAAGCTATGGAAGACTGCAGGTGCTTAGCGTATGATGTCTTTAGGAAGAGGGTTTTATGAATTTTTCTTTTCTTCTGAATTAGATATGTGTACTGTCTGGGCAGCAGGCACTATAAATTTGAAGTCGGGCGTCCTTCGACTTTTTGAGTGGTCCAAGGACTTCAATATGCACACTCAACACAATTCCCATGCTCATGTGTGGATTCGTTTGCTAGAATTACCTCAGGAGTACTGGATGGAACGGACTCTTAGAGATTGTAGGTGCAGTTGGGACACCTCTTTTAATAGACAATGCGACCACGAAGCGTTTGTTCGGTCACTATGCACGAATTCTAGTTGATATGGACTTTTCACGGAAGTTATTTCATGAAATTGTTGTGGAAAGGGAAGGGTCCTCCTTAACGGTTGTGGTGGCCTATGAATGGTTGCCTGACTTTTGTTCACATTGCCAGAATATAGGTCATGATGTCAAGGCATGCAAAAGACTATACCCCAGACACGAAACATCTGCTCCTAAGGAACGTATTGATAAGGGAAAGAAACAAGTTCCGATAAAGAAGGCTACTTGGGCACCAATATCTACTAATCCATCAGGTATTGGCTCCTCACTAGCTTTTGGTGCCGCTACAATTCCAGAACAGGTTACAGCTGAAAAGGAACCACCACAACACTCAGCTGCTCACGTGACAACAGAGACCGAGCCGGTTCAGGTTGATCTTCAGCTTGACACAACGCTTCAGAACCAAGGGAACGAAATTACTGAAATCGAACCACCACAACACTCAGTTGCTCACGTGACAACAGAGACCGAGTCGGTTCAGGTTGATCTTCAGCCTGACACAACGCTTCAGAACCAAGGGAACGAAATTACTAATAAAACTGATGCAACACCGGTTGAATCACAAGAAGATGAAATTCTAGAACGCACATCTGATATACCTGCAGACATCCCGATACCAGTGGTAATTCCTACTTCTTAAAATCCGATTATTCAGAGTAATAATTTTAATGTGCAACTTGAGAATGTTTCCGATGAGAGAATTTCTTTTGACTTAGAGGAGAATCATTCATCTATTTTATCCCCTGTAAAAAACAAAACCCTAGATATCAGTAGTATTGTAGCTCCGGAGGATGCTCAGATTGATCCGGTGTTACAGAAGGACATAAATTTTATGCAGGAATGGCTATCAAAGGCAGCAGCTATTGAAGTACCATTTACAGAGGTTGTTTCTAAATCACAGGAAAAAAAAAAGAATTTACAGAAGGCAACATATAAAACCCGTTCTCAGGGTCCTCGTCCAACGTTTAAATGAATATTATTTTTTGGAATATCCGGGGAATTAGTAATAATGATTCCCGGCTTACTTTTAGTGATATGTGTCGGTTACATCACCCGTCTTTGGTATTTATTGCGGAACCTATGGTATCTTATGATTCTATTCCAAGTTGGTTCTGGAGAAATGTTCATGTCAATAATTATTGTCTGAATTGCTGTGCAGGTGGCCTTGCAACTATGGGACATGATATTACTGATACTACTTGGTTCAATACTTTACCTTCTTCGTTGTTGGCTGACTTTGCGAGGGACAGACATGGACTACCTAATGACAGATTTCCTTAGCTTTTACTGTCTTCCTATTTTTCTGTCTATTTTTCTTTTTATTTTAAGGGTCTTGGCCTAGTCCCCCCTCTTTTGTACAGTTTCCCTTTTTTTTATATTAATAACATTACGTATTGGAAAGACGGTAGAGGATGGGGTTGTCTGTTGGGTGCCAACCTAGTTGGGATGCTTCAGACTCTCCCGGATGCCTAACCTTTCTCATGGCCTTATAAAAAAAAAAATGCTAGCAACACTCACTTTTGAACACTCTCTCTAGCACTCACTCTTTTATTCGATGGAATTCATGCATGTTCTACCACTTTGGTGTAGGTTCTATTTCCAAAGTGTACACCACAATGATTTAAACCAATAAGAGAGTGAGTATTAGAGAGAGTGTTCAAAAAAGAGTGTTGTTAGCACTACTCTTTTCTATCATGTGCAAATTTGCACATGTTATTGTTAAGAAGTTTAAAATAGTAAGTTTGTTTTCGAATTTGTGCATTTTGCATTAAATATATGACTTTTTAATAATTAATTGTTGTTTTTCAATACAAAATTGCTACTTTTAGTTCTTTTAATATGTGTAATATTGCATATGTTAGACAAACCCAAAAAAATTATAATTGTGTACTGAACAAAACTATGCATGATTTTTAATTTTTTAAGGGAGTATGCATGCATCACATTTAGTTTTCAAAATAAAATAAAATAACAATACACGTGATTTAATTTATTGGTCTTCTCCGTCAACATATATACACTCCTCCTAATCTTGCCAATAATTATCATGGTGTACCCTAAAAAAAATTATCATTGTGTGCCCTAAAAAAATTGGGTTTTTCTATTATATGTAAATTTGAACATGTCAATATTAAGAAGTTTAAAATAGTAAGTTTGTTTTGAAATTTTTGCACTTTACATTAAATATATGACTCTTAATAATTGATTGTTATTTTTCAATATAAAAATTGTTCCTTTTTTAGTTCTTTTAACATATTGCATATGTCAGACAATCTCAAAAAATTATCATTGTGTAATGAAGAATAATATGCATGATTATTAATTTTTTAAGGGAGTATGCATCACATTTTGTTGTCAAAATAAAATAAAATAACAATACACGTGATCTAATTTATTGGTCTTTTCCATCAACATGTATACACCCCTCCCAATTTTTGCCAATAAATATCATTGTGCACTGAAGCATAATCAAACTACTCAAATTAAAAGGGATATGGAGAAACTCATTTCAAACTGGTCAAGCATAGAATTTGTGCCTGAGGACTATATATTCCCACCTGAAACAAGACCAGGGAATCTCGAAATCCCAGTAAGTCGTAGCATCCCAATAATTGATCTTGGTCAAGTACAAAATGATGATGATAGAACAAACACAATTCAGCAAATTATCAAGGCTGCTCATGAGTTTGGATTCTTTCAGGTTCATAATTAAAAATGGTTTATATGTTTTTGTTTATTAATTATGAATATGATAACTTTCATTTTAAATTTCTACGTAACCAACATAATTTTCGTTTACAAATTTATCAACATATCTATCTATTCACTATATATCAGTTCAATGCTAAGAATTTGACGTTGTAACTTTAAGAGACATAGTTCAAAACTCACATAAGAAAATTGTGAAATAACCTTTAGTGCAATTATTATAAAAACTAGCGAAAAAACTGGCACTCGTATTTTTGTCTTAAAACAATGTTTGTTTAACATAAGCCCAGGTGACAAGTGTCACATGACTTTTCTTTGGTTGAAGTAGGTTATCAATCATGGAATCTCAATGAATGAAATGAAGGAAACAATGAGTGTTTTCAAGGAGGTGTTTGAGATGCCTACTGAGTACAAGCAAAACATGTATGCTAATGATGATCTGAAGACATGTAAGAAGTTTACTAGCAGTCTTAGATATGAAACTGAAAAGGTTCATTTATGGAGGGATAGTCTTAGACACCCATCTCATCCTTTGGACCAATGGCAACACTTATGGCCTGAAAATCCAATTACATACAGGTAATGAAAAATGAGCCAATAGTGTGTAGTTAGTGTATTCAATCCATTTATATTGTCACCCTTAATTTGCACATGTATCTTTTTTAAAATAGGTTTGCACATGTAGTTATAAATTCTAATTGATCGGTATGATTTCTTGCAGAAAGTGTGTTGGAAATTTTTCAGTTAAAATTAAGGAGTTGAGTTCGAAAATCATGGATTTGATTAGTGAAGGGCTTGGTCTGCAGCGTGGATATTTTGACAACGCTCTTACCGGATCATTGATTACCTCAATCAATCATTATCCACCATGTCCTGAACCAAGTTTGACACTAGGTTTATCCAAACACAGATCCTTACCTCATCACCATTTTATTGCAAGATGATGTAAGTGGTCTTCAAGTATTAAAGGATGGAAAGTGGATCACGGTTGAGCCTCTTCCTGGTGCATTTGTCGTCAACATAGGACATCTGGAGGTACACTTAATGATTGACCTATATACTTGTTGGTAACACAAATAAGCTAGCTTATAACTTGTTGGATTAGCTTATAAGCTTGTTGGATGAAAACGTAATGTGTTTGGTCACAAGCTTTTCTCACGAGCTTATAGCTTTTTTTGAGAAACTATTTCAAGTAGTTTTTTAGCTTATAGCTGGTAGCTTTTTACATTTTCTTCCATTTTTAACCTTTAATATTTTTTTTTTATAAAAATAAATTGCCCACTAAAAAGAAAAAAACTGCCCACGTTCCTTTTTCTTCTTTTTTTTTAAGAAAACTGCCCACGTTCCTTTTCTTCTTTTTTTTAAGAAAACTGCCCACTTAGCTACTACTCTATTATTCATATTTCTTTAATTCTCTTTTTTTTCGTCGATTTTTATTTTTTTAACTCTAGTTCTTTTTTTTAGGATTAATTCTAGTTCTTTGAAATATTGTTCCAAAAGGGATACATTCTATTGAACTTATATATTCATATTATCATTTTTTTTAACTTAATTACTGATTCAAATAAAAAGAAAAAAAATATAAAAATGAAGTCAAACACGATTTGTTAAAAAAATATATCAATTAAATTCATAAATCATAGTTATCATTTTAAAGATAAAAAATACTTTAAAATAAATTAAATATTTAAGATAAATATATCAGTTGAAAATATTTATAAATGTAATTTATAAAAAAAATAAAGATACAAGTACTTTTATGTCATTTTATATTTATCACTTATTTCAAAAGCTAATTTTACCAAACACTTTTAATTTCAAACAGCTAGCTTTTCAGCTTTAAGCTTTCAGCTATCTGTCATCAACTATAAGCTAGCTTTTCAGCTACCAGCTAGCTTATCAGCTACAAACTAGCTTATAGCTTATAGCTTATTTTTACCAAACATAGCCATTGTAAAAAAAATAAAATCATTTTCAAGATTTATTGAATTATTGATGTATATGGTCTAAAATATAGACTAATAAAATATATCATTCAATAAATCTATAAAGGAAAAAAAAAATTGAACCATTAACCAACACATGGACAAAAAATTGTTTTTTTTCATTTTTTTTTTGGTCAAGTAATCTAGTGTTTATCCAATATCCCTACCAACTGAGGTAAGCTCACGAGTGTTTATTTTCATTTCTATTATGTATCATTTTTTTTTTTTCAAAAATAAATGATGTTCATTCATTCAAATTGATGGAGTATATCGATACAATGCAAATTCGTTAAAAACAAAAATGATGAATCTGCGAACAACCTCACAACATCCATGTTAATTGCATAAAACAACAATGTACAAAAGCTTATACATATAACTATATTTAAGTCTCTGGAATACTCATGTCTCATGCTCGTATCTTTGTTATTTATGTACTTATCATTTTGTTGATTTTTGGTGGGTTACAACATATGGTACAGATAATTAATTAGTAAAGGTAAGTTAAAAAGTGCTGAGCATCGAGCCGTAACCAATTCAAGTCATACTCGCACATCTGCTGCTTTTTTCATAGCTCCATCAGATGATTGTATCATAGAGCCAGCACAAGATCTCACTGATGATAACAACCAACCTATTTTAAAGTCTTTCAAATACAAGGAGTTCCTCAAGCAATTCTTTAACACACTTGGTGATTCATACCTGCTGCTGAAATCATTTGAGGCACCAAAGAATTAAATGAAATATTGTGGAAGGCAAAGAGTAATGATGTAATAATGGGACAGTTTAAATGTTTTAAATTATATTACAACTATGGATTTACTCACAAGAAGATATATTTTTTTTTTTTGAGCAAAGAAGATATATCTTTTAAAAAATATAATGTTTGGTTTTACTGTTTATTTCCTTTTTCAATTCTTGAATATGAAAATGAGAGGGAAAAACAAATACATTCTCAAAAATATTCAAAATGTGTTAGGTTTGACCAATCTGAATTATCAATTCATGAAATCTGATAAAAATGAATCTAACTTTTGTATATCCATTCGATCGAGATCCTAAGTATGATATATTGATCAACAATGACATGTTGTGTCAAGGTTTCATAGAGTGTTATAATTGATTAAAGTAGGGTTGTTCGCGGTGCGGTTTGATTACGTTTTGAGACCAAAAGTCATCCGAACCGTAAGATAAATAAGTATGCGGTTTAGTTTGGTTCGATTGACTTTTAAAATAAAATTCGAACCAAACAAAACCAAACCAATGCGGTTTGGATTGGATCGGTTGATGCGATTTTTTTAAACAATAATTTTTTCTTGTTTCCAACATTAAAATCAAATTAAAAAGTTAAAACACAACATATTTTTAGCAATGTTTTATATTTCATCCAACATTACAAATTTATTTTCATCTAACAATGTTTCCAACTACGTAGACCAAATTTAAACGAGGACAAAAAGTAATCCTATTTTGTGAGAAATACAAATGACTAAATTTTTTATCATTCTCTACGAGTCCAAGTAGTACATAAATACATTTCTGAAAGAAGAAACAAATAAGAAACTTAACAAAAGAAAAAATATGTCATTTTATTAAAGTTTTCATTGAGTTTCTATGAGTATTGGTCCAAGTGATATATATTTAATTAATGTTTTTCTTATATTGCGGTTTGGTTTGGTTGGTAAAATCAAAACCGCAAAACCGAACCAAATCATGCGGTTGAGTAAAATATTGATATGAATACATCCGAACCAAATACGATTTTTGGCGGTTTCTGTTTGGATTTGTTTGATTTGCGGTTTTTTTATTGAATTGGTTCGATTTTGAACACTAAATCAAAGGAACTCTTTTGTGTTGGCTTAAAGCCAACAAAAATTGAAGTTTTTACGCTCTATTGTGAGATCTTTAATAATGGTCAAGTTGAGGAAGATTGATCTTTGCCCCTGACTCAAGGAATGTGAATGTGGTGTTGGATGCTCACTTCATCTTTTACTCATGGAGTTGTGGGAGTCTCGCCATTTTTCTGCTCACAAAGAGCTTTCCCCCGTTATGGACTCTCGAGGTGGAGTTTGTTAGTCTCCCCATCAATTAATCCTAAGGTGGGGCTATCGGTTCGGATCTCAAGTGGTCATGTTGGACGTTACATCTTAAACTAGCAATTGAAGCCTTTTATTTGTAGCATGTAGTTTTCCCTTAATCTTCATAGAAATTTAAATTTTTGTACTTGTAATGTTATTAAATCATCAAAATAAAGAAAATAAAACTTGTATTGTTTGATAATTTTGTTGTTTGTTTCTTTATTGTTTATGTGATATATAGAGATATTGTAGTCTCTGTATTATAAGAATTTTCTGATTTAGAAATAACTACTCGATATGATCAAATTTAGAGTTAATAGGTCTTTACCTACTCGTGCAAAATTGACATAAGAATTATGTGTATTATACCTATTTTATTAAAAAAATGTGTGAAATATAAATAAGGTGGCAGTTTTGTAAATATATTGTAAATTTTGTTTTTGTGAGTAAATTTCAAAACC
>Ga0228710_1011241_pt1 | contig 11641 bp, 6 predicted proteins | sample MedpolnodulmetaG_FD_177995 | JGI IMG/M metagenome (GOLD analysis project Ga0228710, IMG submission 177995) | Root nodule microbial communities from Medicago polymorpha collected in Santa Monica, California, United States - pink nodules | ecosystem: Host-associated > Plants > Roots > Nodule... | reverse complement strand
AACCTTTGATGATTATAGGTTCACCTAAGGGATTAGGGAATTATAATTAGAAAAGAGGGCTTAGGATCAAGAGATTGACCTAAGCTATTTTGTTAATTTGTCGTTAACTTTATAGCATTCGTAGACTTAAGAAACGGGTTGCTAATGAGCGATGAGCAGATGAATCGAATGACCTAGTCACCTCTCCATATTATTTCTTAAACCAATTTTTCCGTAACCATTTTATTTTATTTTGCAAATCAAACCAATTGCCTTAGTGCACCCCTCCATAATCTGGATTTGTGTTGCTTCCATAATCTGTTCATATAATATATATCAAAGTTTTGTGTATTACCCCATCAAAGACATTCTAACAGTTATTCTTGGGAGGGTACTTTGTTGAACAAAGTAAGGTTTCCACAAAGATTGTAACAAGGGTAGGATTTGTAGTAGTAAGCCATTGTGGCATTCTCCAAATCAATATATATAGGTTTCCTCGAAGAAATTTATACAGTTACTTGCACATTAATAAGGGTGACTACATTTACTAACGTTCAATTTTGTGATTCACTAACGTAATTTGATTGTAATTTTTTTGGTAGAACTTTTTAGGGTGAAAGGACGGTGCTCCCAATCCTATGTACGGAATACCTAGAGTTTAAAGAGTACTCATATATGAATTTACGTTTGAGTAAACCATCATTTGGGTCCCTGAAAGTGTTTGTCTCTATCAGACTAATCCATGGATCAATTTAATGAATCAAAACTCCCTCAATGTATGATATGTTAGTCAAATGCATCCAAAACGTTAACTTGGTGTTAACGGTGCTGATGTTTTTTTTACACTTGCGAATCCTCTCCAATACTTTCAAATTTGTGAGGAATTCCATTTCTTTATGTGCCTATCTTATGTTGATAATTTCCAGGCTAATGATTCTGAATTGGAATTCATCTCAATATTAGCTGGAGAAAATGAATCCAGGTATCTTTGTTATTCTTTAATGAAGAGATAACATTGTAAACCACCGGTTAACATGGATACAAGAAAAGGCTGAACGGACATTTCTATTTTATTTTAGGAGTCTCAAGCGTTTGCCTTGTCTTCACAATAACGTTCTTGCAGCCGCTGCTGATGCCGCATTTTCATTATCTTCAAATCAGAAGAAAAAACAGGTTTTAGTTTTTCTAATTTGTCTTATTTTTTATCCTAAAGTTCCCGCCATTAAAAACAGTTTAATAAGATAAACTTTGCTACAGACAACTGTGCCAGCGATTCTAAGCGGTATTGTCAAAGGGTTGAAAGGAGGAAAAACCTCTTATGCCGAACTGACAAAAATTCCAACCTCCAATTTCGGTCATTTGGAACATATTTTTTTCAAGCCCTCTTTGTCAGATTCACTTCCAACAGTGGTAGCAGTGGCCGATGAAAAGGAAGTGGAGCTTGATATAGGTTTTATGCTGAAATGCCTCATCCATTTTTTTGCTATCTTTCTATTTTTCTTATAATTTGAATAATTCTTCATTTTGTAAAGGAAACCTAAAAGCGTGCTCTATTTTGGTTCAGATGACATTCAAATAGACGAGCCTAACACTACAACAGCTTCTACTTCGTCTCCTGATGTTAAAAACAAACAGAAAGGTAAATTAATTCAAAACTTGTATCATATTTTAACTACAAAGATTAGTAATAGTTTCTTCCTTTTGCTTGCAAATAAGTTACAAAGTGATAGGGAGAAATTATTTCAAGGCGGAACTAATGATGATGTAAAGCCCAGGGTCAGAACACCTGAAGAAATTATGGTTGCTTACAGCAAAACCGGGGTAATGCTAAATTGTCCATCCTTTCTGTTTTCACTTTTTATACTCTATTGTTTTCAATGAGCTAAATATATAACTATTGTCTGATTTCAGGATGCTGCTTCCGTTGCCTCTCAAACAAGAAACAAGCTTATGGAGAGGCAGGAAAAATTGGAGGTAGATATTTTTCTGACATACATATCTCTTGAAACATGCCAATTTTCTTAGCTTTTATGAAAAAAAATTCGCACCTAATACTTCAAGACAATCATGAAAAACACAAATGAAAAGAATATTATGCACTAAGGAGTGTCTGGATATACAAACTTAAGGGCTTATGTGTAAATTATTTCTACAATAAAAAAGGGAATAGGGTAAACATTGCATTTGATGAATTTAGATTATGACAGTAAGCTATCTAGAGTGGCTTATGGAAACAATGTGAAAACAAACTTAAAGATATGTAATAAGCTAATTTTATAAGCTCTTTCCAACACTTGCGTAAGTGTTAATGCCATAAGATAAGTTTCAATAATTTTTTCCAACAGTCTTGGCTATTTTTTGTTTCTACAATCAAGTTACTGAGTTATTGTCATGCATAGTACATAAGGTCATCAAATTCTTGTGTTTGAAATTTTCGTTACCATGAGTCTAAATGGTTCTAACCTGCACTTTTAATGTCCAATTCGATTCAGAGAATAAGCCAACGGACGGCAGACCTGCAAAATGGAGCTGAGAATTTTGCATCATTAGCAAATGAGCTTGTCAAGACCATGGAAAGGAGGAAATGGTGGCAAATATATAGACATACAAAATAGTGGGAAAAAAAATATACTTATAAATTTTGTATTTATTGTCTTATTATGTTATATATTTGTGGCTGTTGTTTTTATTTGTTTACCGGAATTATCAAGACTTCCCCTTTTGTAGCATTATCTTTTCTTTTTAGCATATAAATTTTGAAGAAGCTCTTAAACCATTGACAAAAAAATTAATCAGTTTCCTCCAATTTTTTTCACAAAATAAATGCACTTGATGGAAGCATTCAATTTTTTTCACAATATAAATGCACTTGGTGGAAGGATTCAATATTTCATATTCTTTTTACTTAATACTGAAATGAATGCAAGTTGTTCAATTTTGGTGGACCCTCCATCGAAAGAGTATATTATCTACATAATAAAATATACTACTATGTAATGTGATATCACCTCTTGGATATGCTTGATAAGCATTTGCTAAAAAAAAAAAGCTTGATATGCATATCTAGAATCAAGATAAGAAAAAATGGAGAGAATATCATATATTTTGATTTCATGCCATATATATTGTGTTAAAATTGTGTCTATCTGTTGCACCAGAGCTATCACTTGAGTGTTACAGTAGATTCCTCGTACACTTTATTTGAAACTACACTTTCTTCAGATCTAAGTTTGGTTTGTCCATCACAAAAACTACCAGACTTGCAGATAATTTGAATGAATTTGTTTGGAAGGTTATCACCATTGACACCTCTTTTGAGTATGAAGTTGCAATATGTATTGAGATTATTTTCCCCTGTTGGTGGCAAAATCTGATAGACATGCCCTACCAGTCTTCAAATTACTTAGAAAGGATGCCGCATTCGAGTGGACGGAAGAATGTGAGACAACATTAACCCAACTTAAGCAGATGTTATCACAGTCGACTGACCTTTCTAGACCAAAAGAAGACGATGTCTTGTTCCTAAGCGTAGTCGTCGTCATCTGGGAAATTCAGATGAAGGTCTCTAATTGGTAAACTTCTTGAAGAGTACTTGTCTCAAATTAGCTCTACAATAAAATGGTTAAGTTCTACAACATGGGAAACTCAATAAATTAAGACTTTTTTTTTAGGGAATAAATTAAGACATATAACAAAGTATATTTCAAAATATAAACGTTAAACGCCACAAACATAATATAAATGGAGACAATATTTGGCATAGTTTTTTTTTTCTTTCTTTCTTGCATTGTTTTCAAAATACACATTGTCACTAATATATCCTTATTTATTTATTTATTTATTGATTCTTAAAAAAATACCTTTATTTATTGAAGTTTACTCCACTAACTACAATCGATAAATGTATTTTAGTAAATGATCCTAATTTTACCATTAAAATAAATTAAACTAATCACAAAATGTTAGTAGAAAAAAAAGATAATAAATATTGCATGTGTATTTTAAAATGACAATTATTTCCATCGTGATTTTAAGTTAATTCTCACACTTTTTTCTAATAGCATTACAACTTGCAAGTCATCACCACAAATAGTAGAGAGCAGACACACTTTAAGAAGGAAAGATGAAGATCAATGTATTTTACACTCAAGAGGAATAATGTTGTCCACATAGACTTAGTGTTTACTCCTTTCTAACCAAGTGTTTCACCGTTTCAGTATAGTTGAAATTTTTCTTTACTACCTGCTTTTTCATGTTTCCATTTTAGTTGTTTCCTCCTGATACCATAACCTAGTTTTATTTTCTTAATTTTTTTTATTATAAATAGGAACAACATGTCATATCAAAGGAGAATAGGGAATAGATGAACCTAAAAAACAAAGGAGAAGAAAATGTGGAGCCAAAAAAACTTCAACCCACTACATCCAAATCCAATCCTCTCCATCATTAATAAAAAACCAGCAAGCCACACTATGCTCCTACATCTAAATCACTTACCTTAGACACAACCATTTTTAGTATTTGATATTTTTGCTTTAATCAGTGATTAGTTATTTATATTTGAATTTGTTATTAGATTATTACTTTGTGTTCATTCGCTTGGGCTGAGCTCACTTCTGTGTTTGGAGTTCAAAAGCATTTTAAATGATTGACTGATTGTGAATTTGTGTCATACAAATAAATTCAACTCATTATATTTATTTATGAAGAATAGGAATGAATTAAGAAAATCAAACATCTTGTTAATCTCAAATGTTTATCACACGAGTTGTGAGAGTTTGGTGATCTTAAACTTCAAATCAAAATAATTAACATTTTTAAATAATTGATGTTGACTGGGATGTGATATCTTTCAACCCAATTTTAGGTTCCTCAACATCAAGTCCACATTATCCAAGCATAAGCTACCTATTGTTTCTGTTTTCGTGTAATTTGTGGATACATTAGCTTTTCATGACTATGTGATATCTATTTAGCACCGTCTTCGGAACTATGAGTTATAGGAATTTGTTTGTTTTCAAAGCATTGTTGATTTCAGTCCACCAAAATATTGTAGCTATGATCTTTTGGATTTGGAAATGCACATTCAAAATGTTTTTTATTTTTATTTTTTATGTAGTAATTGTAGATTGGGTTTGTTTTCCATTTTCTTGTTACAAAAACGGTGAAGCATGACCATAAACAAAGTAAACGGGTAGTTCAACCTCATGTTTGCTGGTACAAATGAGAATGAGATTACTGTGCAGTCGCTCAATTTCACATTTTTATTTTAGGGGGTGGGAGTGATGTGTGTGGGGCTGCAAAGGGTTTTAATGAAAACAAAAAGTACAAAATTATGTTGATTTGGACACCACACTGGCTAACTTCTACAAAGCCTACACTTTGTTACGGTCTTTTCAGGAACCTTACTTTGTTCAACAAAGTATCGTCTAAAGAATACAATATTAGAATGTTCTTTATGTGAGAAAAATGGACGAAACTCTAGCATAGAATGCATGGGTAAATTATGTATCCAAGCCAATTTCAAAGATGTTTTTTTTTATGAATACAACAAATATAAAGATTTTTGAACTTCCTATAATATATTTAAATTCGGATCAAGATGCATTTTCTATCTCTCGTACACATCTCCATTTGTTCTAGGGGTACTCGGGGTGAGAACTATTGCCACGAGATGCTGTAATTCTCTTTAGTTATGTTGTGAAAAGCAAATTCACGTACAACACTCTCACTTAAATACATAAAGATAATTAAATGGTTGCGTGGTAATCGTTATCACAAGATCTTTGCACAAATACACACGCGAAACCAGACCTTGGGTACCCAAGTTCATTGGTGTTGTGTTCAAGTAGTAGAAAATGTCTCGTTCATGGTCTTACGATATGAGAAGGTCAAAAGTTTTACATTAGGAAAACTGACCAAGCATCGCCAAATTTGTGTTGCTTCCATAACATGTTGATACTTGATACTATTTATATCAAAATTTTGTTGATAATATCCTCATCCAACGTTCTAACATTGTGTTCTCAGGAGGGTATTTTGTTTTAATGAGAATAAGATAAGATACCTGTTGAAGTGTCCATTGATTTCCAAATGAGGGACAAAGCTTTATTAAATACAACCATCAAGGCTAAGAATGTAAAATGATATAAGGTATATAATATTTAAAAACAGTAATGCTATACACAAAAAAGATATCATTCTCGAAAATTCACGAGGCTGATGTGCTTTGAGTATAAGGGAGGTGTATAAGTTACAACTTGGACCAACATAACATGATGAATTTGTTAAGTGATAAATATGCCATATGTAATTTAAATTGCAATAGTAATTACTCATTTACGGTTAAGTAATGGGTTATAGAAACTGCCCTAGTTATTAGGAATATGCAATTTAAATTGTAATAGTAGTTACTCATTTACGGTTAATGAGAAGTAGTTAACTGGAGTTATTTTATCTTAATTCTTATTCTTAATTTTTAATATATATAAATGTTACGATTGAACCAGTACCATATGCTTATACTATACAAACTTTAACCACTATGCTATTTCTATTTTTGTTGAAATATTATTGCTTCTAAAAATGATATACATGACTTAAACATTTTTTTTAAGAGAGGTGCTATATGGCACGACTCTCTTTGGCCCACGAACACACACGACAGACATAAAGCGCCTCCCATACAATACATGGGAGGAGAGAGAAAATTAATCTATTGATATGTTTACACATCCAAGGGCCATTAAATAGCCGTGCTTGTTGTCGTGCCTATTATTGTCGTGCATAAAATCATTTCTCTCTTTTTTTAAAGCCACAACCGCCCTAGCGGTTCCATTATTGATAGTCATTATTTATTATTATTATTATTATTGGTGTACGTTTACTACGTTTTATGAAATTAAAGTTGCATCTTTAAAATTGTTGAAAATTTGACTGATTCAGATGATAATTTTATCATTAGAAACTTCACTTTTTACTGTAATTTTGCTGGCCTCTTTGTTTCTACTATATTATATTACTTGAAATTTTTTATACTGACTTTTTATTAGCAAAAATCACTACATTAAATTATAACATTACTTTGTTTTGGCGAAGTAATAACTTTGATTCCTTATTCATTTTTGTTGATGCAAACTAAATGTTGTTAATTTGTTTCTTTGAGATTCTGCATGTCGATCACTCTCAATTGTCACTTAGTTTGATTGTTTCTGTGTTTAAATATAACTCTAGAAGTAATAATATAGCCAATTTGATATTTTATATATAGAGTAAATTACACTCCCCTCCTCTCAAAGATGTTTGAATTACACTCCCCTCCCCTCTTATGTTAAAATATACACTCCCCTCCCTTGAAAAGTAAATTTGATAATCCCCTCACTTATGAGATGCTTGAATTTCTACCCCCTCCCTTAATAATTAATTTTTTTTTGAGAGAAAAAAAATTTAATTATTAAGGGAGGGGTAGAATATACACTACACTTTAATCTATTTTAACATAAATAAATATTTTATAATATATACTAATTTTGAATCACGATTTAAAAAACATAAATTTGTTTTTTTTTTATATAATTTAAATGTCAATTATAATTAAATTTAAATATTTTGTTACTAATTTTATAATTTGCAGTATAAAATTCACATTTAAATAAACATTACTTATTCGACTTTAGTAACTTTTCACATATTTTAATTTTATTTTGGGTTGTTTCATATTTTATAATAGGGTTTAGAACTACATGTTAATGAAATTGTGAATAAAAAATAGCGAAAAAATATGCATTCAAATTTTGATTATATTAAAATGAACCTGTAATACTATTTTTCTTCAAAGTGTGTTAGATTTTTTTTTTTGCTAGATTATTAGAAATAAAAAAAAAATATTGAGAGAGTAAAGTGTAGATTTTGACACAAGAGGGGATGGGAATGTAATTCAAGTTTCTCTCAAGGGAGAGGAGTGAAATATTTTCTAATATGTTTTGAATAAGAGGGGAGGGAAGTGTATATTTTAACATAAGAGATGAGGGGAATGTAATTCAAGCATCTTTGAGGGGAAAGGGAGTGTAATTTACTCTTATATATATGAAACTCTAATGTTTTTAACACTAAGACACATAATTTCTTTTTTGGATTAATTTCGCTTTCAAATAGTTATTACACCTTATTTGATAACTTTTAAAATCGCCCCCAATTCTTATCCCACATTTTCCACTTCTCATAAACTTCAATTTTCTATCTTTTCAATTACGCGTATATTTTTTGGTTCTTAAATATTGGTTCACACAATTATTTTAATTAATTGAAATTAAATAGTTATTTTGGTGTGTTGATTGTTGTTAGAACTTTGGTTGCACGGGTTGAATGACTTATATTACAATACATATTCGAAGTGACCAGAAGATCCGTCATTATTTTTAGATTTAGTCCTGGCTCTCCAAATTCTTTGTGAATTGATCATTTGTTTCTCTTTTCCTTTATTGTTTCTTTCTGCATGTAGAATTGTTTCTTCTAATCAAATATGAAGGCAATTTAGGAACACAACCAAATGACATTGTTTGGTAAAAAAAATAAAGTTAATGGCTTTAATTGTTATATTTTTGGAACTTTTTTTTATTGCTTTTTGCAATGATTTGATAACATATCAGTACTGAACGTAACTTTAAAAATAATAATATAGCCAATTTAATATTTATTTATGAAACTCTATGAAATCCATGTATCGCACGAGTTAGAGTCTAGTTATATATTATATGTACATTATCAATAAAAAGTTAAGCAATTAATAAAAAAAAAGTTTTAAGTCTTCCTTACTTTTTTATGAGTAAAAGTTAAGCAAGTTAATAAAAAAAGGTTTTAGTCTTCCTTACTTTCTTATGAATTACATATTACATATTTATCACTTAACAAAGTCATCATGTTATGTTGGTCCTTGCACAACCAAACTAATATTGGCCCAACAATGAAAGTATCCAAAACAAATAGCATTTTTGGATCAAATGATATTTCCCTTTGTGTATTAAATCCATGAGGAGCCAACAATTTTGAACTTAGCACTTCAATAATAATAAATCATATCTCTCAACCATGGCCATTAAATTGGCCAAGATTGTAATAATAGAACATTTTGACTGTTTTCCAAGTTTCTTTGGTTGGTTTAAAACACATCCACCAAATACCAAGATTTGATTCCAAACAATTAGAGAAAGTAATCAACATTTCCTTTAAAACTTGTTTAACTATTGAATCTCCAAGGAAGAGTTAAACCTTTTGTAAAGTAATATCAACTCCAATATCGACATCAAGTATAAATTGTTAATAATATAGATAATCAGATAGAATAACAAAGAGACTAACAAAGACGGTTAGGGTTTCATAAAAGACCAATAACTTAATATTACAAAGGTTATGAGAGAATATATAATAAACCTAATGGACTCTAGCTTAATAATATAAAGGCATAATTACTTAAGCCCAATACTTTATTATCTAATAGTTATCCTCAAACTCATGATGCATCAACATCAAGAGAAGCATTGTGAGATTGTAAAACAAAATATGAAAAACATACTAAATAATATAAAGTTCCAACATTACCCCTCAAGCTGAAGCTTACTAAGCTTTAAGCTTGTTATGAATTAACCCCAAAAATAAACAAAATTAGCTCGTAGCATAACCAATGAAGAGGGGAAAGAACCATCAACCAGCCAAAGAGAGAAACCATCCAAGCAAAAGAACCATTTCAAACTAAACCAAACAAAAATCGGTAGGGAGAAGCAACCATACAGAAGAACCAATCGAGACAAAGAGAGATACAACCAAAGAATCATCAAAAGTGGGAGAAGTGCAATCAGAAGAATCAAAAGGGGGAGAAATGCAATCAATCAGAAGAACCAAAAAGGGGGGAGAAGTGCAATCAATCAGAAGAACCAAAAGGGGAGAAGTGCAATCGATCAGAAGAATAAAAAAAAGGGGAGAAGTGCAATACAATCAATGAGAAGAATCAATAGGGGGAGAAGTGTAATCAATCAGACGAATCAAAAGGGGAGAGAAGCGCAATGCAATGCAATCAGAAGAATCAAAAGGGGGAGAAGAAACCAAATTATGAGTACTTGACTCACCAAACAACCAAATTAAATTGAACCAAACTAAATTGAATAAAATCAAATCAAGACAAATTGAAGAACCAAAACAAACCGAACCAAACAAACCAAGAGACAGACAAAGATGAACAACCAATTAACTAAACACAAACACACAAAAAAACACACAAAGACTAAGAAAACCCACATACAAAGAACTAGACTCAAATAAATAAACCAAAAAAAGGAGACCGACCCGAACATAAAACTCAAACAAAAAGAACCACCAACCCCTCAAAACCAATTGAAGCAATAAAACTAACACTTCGGCAGCAAGATGTGGTTGTTGCAACGGTGATGTTGGGTACCAAGTATTCAACTCCAATTGGAACAATAAAACAAATTCTTCATCAAGTCCTTGAATAAAACAATTTGCTGAATCAATGCACAAAAAACACCATACTGTGGCACTTATATAAACCTAGCGAGTACCAACAAAACACTATGAATGGGGCAACAAAGGCACATAACAACCAAATCAAAGCCATAGCAGAGATAGAATCACTAAACCCAACAAACAAAAACAAACGAACGAAATGCACTTTTTTCTTTTCTTTCTTTCTTTCTTTCTGGCAGCGGAGACACAACAATGCTAACACATTCCCAAACATTTGGGAACCCAATAACGGAAACAACAAAGGATTCAAGGCGGATTAAACCATGCTCTGATACCATGTTAACAATATAGATAATCAGAGAGAATAACAAAGAGACTAACAAAGACGGTTAGGATTTCATAGAATACCAATAGCTTAATATTACAAAAGGTTATGAGAGAATATAGCTTACTAATATAAAGGCATAATAGCTTAAGCCCAATACTTTATTATCTAACATAAATAACCACCCAATGTTAACTTGAGTATCATAAGGAACAAGATGAAATTCATTTGACAGAATTATGTTAGATTTAGTATCATCCAAGTAGGATAGAGATGGGAAACCACTAAGCACCCCAAAATGTGCTATAGATAGAAATGTCACTTTATTACTGATACATTGTAGATGAACGAGTGATTGTGCAACAACATAGTTGTTTGATAGTGTTGTTGGCTTCAATGAATTGGTAAGGATTGGAACATAATTAATTTCATGATAACTCGGTGTGTATTTGTTTACTCTTTTGTGAAAAATGGTGTTGAGAAAAAGAGGTGTATAGGGAAAATGGTGTTGAGAATTAATTTCATGATAACTCGGTGTGTATTTGTTTACAACCTCCAATTTATTTTACACTCTCACAGGAATAATATTGTCTTGTCTCTCTTTGTATAAAGGACGAATCGTTTGGGAGAATTCGATTCTTAATCAAACTTTATCTACCTTAGGATGGAACTCCAAATTACTAGAGCTCTTTTTTTTTTTAAACAAACTAGAGCTCTTTTTCTTAAAAACCAGAGGGTTAATACAAAAAAAATATATTATTTTTTTTAAAATATCTGACCGGCTTAGATGTGATATCTTGTTTTTTTTTTTTAAGAAAAGATGTGATATCTTTTTTTTTTTTTTAAGGAAAAAGATGT
>Ga0228710_1011240_pt1 | contig 11641 bp, 4 predicted proteins | sample MedpolnodulmetaG_FD_177995 | JGI IMG/M metagenome (GOLD analysis project Ga0228710, IMG submission 177995) | Root nodule microbial communities from Medicago polymorpha collected in Santa Monica, California, United States - pink nodules | ecosystem: Host-associated > Plants > Roots > Nodule... | reverse complement strand
ATTTTATACTAAGCAAAAGCAAAATGTTACATTTGAACAAGAAATCTTATCTCAAAATGAGTTTATCTTCACTTTATTTGAATAATAATAATTAAAATAGTTTTAACAAAAAAAAAATTAAGCAACAAATAATAATTGAATATGGTGGTGTGTTGGTAGTAGTGTGTGGCAGAGCTCCAGGAACCGCCAAAGTGGAGGACGATGATACTCCAATAACTTTTTGGCGGCAGATAGCGAGACCTTTAAGAATAGAAATTAATATTCAGTTTTTGTTATGAATATTTTAAAGTAATATTAAAATAATTCTTTGTAAATATTCAGTTTTTTCTATAATTTTTTTGTTTTATTATAAACTAATTAATATAAATTATTTATACCTAAGTAACCAAAAATAAATTATTTATATCTAAGTCAACAAATTTTATCTGATGGACTTGTATTATCATTTTAGGTGATATGTTCAATCTTTAAAATAAGTTGGATGGATTATTCATCCAGATTTAAATAGATGGTTTAAGTCCAACTTATTCACTAATATTTTATATCGAAAACATACTCTCTCCGAAACAAAAATACTCTCAACTCTCTAATTTTACTCGTGCACACCTGCCCTTTTATTCAAACTTTCTCCTTTCAAGATGTACAAGGCAGTGCGATGATGGCCCAGACATCTGCATCCCATTTGTGCCGGTTCTCTTTGACAACGGTTTTGTGCAGTGGTCTCTATTTGTTTTCATTGGAGAAGCGCAGTAGTCCTCTTTGTTTTCTATTGGTGGTTGTTGTCCTTTTTTGGTGGTCGTTGCAGCGTCGATGGCTCAATTTTGGGTTTCCATATCCATGGTGTTTCATGTTGTGTTCTTAACGGATGCATCTTGACTTCAAGACGTCGTTGCCATCGTATTAGGTTCCTTTCGACATACAAGCCTCAAAAGCCTCCTAACCTTTTCTAGTTGTCCTTTTGATCGTCGTCGACTTTAAGATCTATCAAGGGTTGCGAGGTCATGTTTTTTGTTGGTTGGTGGTGATCTGTTTTTATATCTACCGCCTCCGTGTCAGAGGGTTATTGTTGTTGGTATTCGTCGTGGTTGCTTCACGTGTTGTCGACGGATGGAGCTCTATCATTTGTCCATCCCTCGATTTGGGCTTTGATTGGTGACAATTTTTATTGTGCTCGTGGTGCTTAGACCCGTTGATTGACTATGCCTTGATCTGAATTTCAATTGGTTTTGGGTTGCTTGTGTTTGATTTGGTTAGAAATGATTGTGGATGCTTACTACATAGTTTTAAAAACCGGACTAAATCGACCAGACAAACGAGTCGGACCATGAACCAGACACATGACCGGTCTGGTCCCTATGTCAAACCATCCATGTACTTGAACTGGTCAAACTTTGATTAAACCGTTCAAATTCGTGTAACCCAGTGCATAATGGTTTAATGATAATAAGCTAGCGTTTTCAGTTTACAAATATTATAGAAGTGGCAAGCTAGGGAATCAAACTCATGTGAATTTAGAGAAACAAGCAGGACCGACCCTAGGCATAAGTGGGGGGTGCGACGACCTAGGGCCGTTGCCCGTAGGTGGCCCAAATAATTTTTTAGAGGGGGTGCATATAGCAAAATTAAGAAAAAATTGGGGTACATATAGCAATTCATATTAGCAGGGCCAGATTAAAATCCTTATCTTGGCTCAACTTGTAAAAAATAGGAATAAAAAAAAAAGCCTTTTATGCAAGAAGGTTAATTTTTAGGCCCCCAATAAAAAATTCTTTTTGTGTAATTGAAAAGACCCAACTCTTAAAAACACATTTAAACAAAAACTCTTTTTGTGGAATTAGAAAAATAGATTGGAAAAACCATAAAGTTCCAAGATCAAAACCATGCAATTGGAAGTTGTAAGAAAATCATTATTGATTCTCACAATTTTCTTAAATCATTCTCTCTCCACGTGAATTGTTTTAGGTTTATGTTTTTTTCTTATTCCAATTCTCTTTGATAACGATTGTTTCAATTCTCTAATTGCTTCGGGTGTTGAATTCTAATTGAATTGATTTATGCTTTTTGCAATTGAATCCATTATTGAATTCACTAATTCTTACCATTATTGAATTCTAATTGAATTGATTTTTGCTTTTTACAATTGAAGCATGTACCGTACACGTGAATAATATTAACGAATTGTTGCCTTTTTCCAATTGAAATATTGTACACTGCATACATGAATAATTTATATAGCTTGTACCGTATTGAATCGATTTTTGCCCCTTTTTTTTCAATTCAATTCTTGATTTTTGCTTAAAGTGAATTCTTATTAAAAAAAAACAAAATGAAGAGCTAATAAAATGACAACAAAGAACTCTTGATAAATTTGGGTTAGGTTCGGCCCCCAACTTTTTTTTGTTTTGTTTTTCCTTTTTATTAATAATATATAGGATGAGGTGTATTTGACACATGATATTTTGGGGTACCAACATAGCTGAGATCAACCGTCATAACTAATGTATGTCTCATTCATCATTTATCAGAAGAAATTTTTTTTATGATGTAATATAAAGGGCCCTTTTTCATACTATGCCTAAGACCCATAAAACTCTATAAACAACCTTGGAAACAAGAAAACTTTATGCTACTGAGCTAGGCATTTTTTTATAACATATCTGTCATGTTTTTATTTACATAGTTATACACATATTCAATTTGATTTGAAAACATTAAGTTGTATAATTTTTTAACAAAAACATTAAATTTTAATTAATACTTGCGTTCTTTTGTTTATAAATATACATGCCTTTTATGAATACTATGTTCTTACTTTCCAAATAAAAATGAAAAATATATCCTTATTAAATTAAACTATATAAAGTTATTTTACTTAGATTTTATAAGTGTTATAAGTTTTTACAAACCAAGTCAAACCGGTTTAATACAATTCAATAATAAGAAAAATATTTTTTAGAGACCGAGTGATACTATTGAGTCATATGATTCTTCATACGGCTCAACCAGTGATTCAGTGGTTCGATCAATGATCAAGTGATTCAGTAACCTTATCGGTTAGATAACCGGTCTGATTTTTAAAACTATGGCTTATTGTTGCATCACAATGGGTTGAAGGCGTGGGGTTTTCATTCCTTGTTAGTGGTAGAATCTTACACCTTTGTGATTCTGCACTAGTGTGTGAATTTTTAGTTCGGATTGTGGTTTGTGGTTACTGTACCATTTTGGGTTGTTTGTTATGTATTTTGTTTTTTATTTTAACCATGTGCTGGTTGTTTTTAGTTTCTACTAGGTAAGGCTTTATGCCCCCACGGTCTTTAAACTATTTTCTCTTTTAATCTACTTATGGTGTGGCAGATCTATTTGCACTGAAAAAAACATTCAGTGGTTTTTTGGTTGATTTGAAAAAAAATGATAAAATGACAACATGTCTATAAATAATATAACAAAATCTAAGTGACAAACATATCATGTTCCTCGATCTATAACGTTGACGTTCTTGTCATCGATTGAATATGTAGTTTATTGAGGTAGACCTGTCAATCTTAAACAACACAAACGTCACACTAAGACGGCAAACAAAACGACACTGCATTGAGTTACCGAAATCATTAAAATAAATGCTAAAGAAAAACATAAACTATGTGAAAATCACTTATGATAACGTGACAATTTATATCGATTTGAGACAATCAGTCACCCAATCTAAAAAAGTAAATATTCGTGGTTCGTTAGAAAGACAGCGAAACCAAGATCAACAACCTAACATCCATCCATCCAATCTCTTACAAACACGGACAAAGACAATATGAGATTGAGGGACTAACTCCCCAAACGAATAAAAATAAGGAATCAAAATTATAATTATGCAAAAAAATTAAAATAATTTTTTATAAAAAAATATTTTAAAATAATAAATACTTTATTGAGTCTAATAAAAGAGCGAATTAAGTTTCGAATCATGAATGTTTGCCGCACCTTTGACCTTGATAGGATTATGAAAATCGAAACAATTTAAGTTTATTAGGAAAAAGAACAACCACACGTGACAAACCCTCTTATTATCCATTTCTTTGCAAGATACACACACAACCACTGATCACATTCAGGGAAAAAATGTCCTCCATCTCTGTTTGTTGCTACAATGGTGCTGTGGCTCCACCAACTTTTCTTCATAAAGTTCCACTTCAACCAATCACACTGACAAGAAGTATACAACGAAGACAGAGCACAATCACTACTTCTGCTTCAAAAGGATTCTCATTTAACTCGGTTCGTATCTTTAGCTTATACAAACTATATGATTTTTTTCTTTCAAAAATGTTGTTATAGCATTTCATTAATCAAAATGTATTCAATATAATTTCGTACAATAATAACAATTAAACCTTATCGACTAAGTAACGCCGGCATTAATTATACACTAAAGGTGGATGTGGCCGCTTTAACAAAATTATGGACAATCTTATTGGGTTATCTTTGCATAAACTCCACATTTTCAAACTATGTGGTTACTCTAAAAGGTATATGTTTTTCAAAATAATCGTTTCTGCTAATCAAGTAATTGGACTCAAATACTAATGAGTTATATCCAATGATAAATCGTTCAAAAGAATTTGAGTTTGATGAAACAATTTTGGCCAAGCTAAACTAATATTTGCATAAATTGTGTGCTTACACAATATCTATTGTCCTTCAAACCTTATCCTACTAACGATACCTTATTAATTGGGTGTGACTTTCATGTTTCATTGCTCTTGTGCAGATATTTTTTAAAAGCTGTAAAAGTTGCGATGGCAAAGGGGCCATCGAATGTCCAGGATGTAAGGTGGTATTATTATTTATCAAATGTCCACAAATTAAATCCTAAACAATTATACATTAGGAAAAATACATTGATTATTTTCATATATTGCCATTTCAACTATGTTTTTAATTTGAAAGATTGTTTAATTTGGACTTTGACAGGGATCAGGAAAGAATAAAAAGAATGGAAATATGTTTGAACGATGGAAGTAAGTTCTTCTCCTTTGCATTATCTTTGATATCATAGTCATCCATCGTGATTTTGCAGAAGCTATAAGTGTGGTTTTTGGAAAAATAACAACAATAAATCATCATGATTTTGACATATTTACTCTGACACTAAACATAGACTATTGTGATATGTGTCAATAATTGTTTTAGAAACTAAACTTTTTAGATATATATTTTATAAAGATTAAGAATATATTTAATCTTTCTAATACAGTAGTATAATGGTATAGATGCTTTGGCTGCCAAGGATTTGGGTTGATCAGTTGCCCCAGCTGTGGAAAGGGAGGGTTGACCCCAGAGCAAACAGGAGAAAGATAAAGAAGCTTCAAAACACAACCAACTTTTTTTACATGAGTGAAGAATTTGGAGATGGTGTACAATTACATGAACTAGTGTGCATGTGAATAAAATTATGTTTTGATAATTTTCAAAGAGATGCATATATATGATTCAATTTGTCAAGTGTATCATAGAAGTTCTCATATAACTTGAAGGACTGTCCAAAGAAAATATATGACTAGGAGGATATTTTTGTTTTTAAGGAATATGACTTCTTTTTTTTTGACAAAATTTAAGGAATATGACTTGAAAGCCTAGAATGCCAAATTAAAAAAAAAAAATCAAGGTTTTATTGTTAATTATGAGCAAATTAATTGTGAGAGAATTTATTACTCCATAATGGAACGACAACTCTTAACCAATATTAGAGTACTCCTCAGACGGAGTTGAGATCCTCTACATTTATGATTGTCTCATTTTCTTCTATTTAAAGAGATAAGGACACAAATAAAGTTTGAAAAAAGTATAAAATAATTAATAATGATGAGACTCACTATATATTTTTTGTGTCTATCTCTCTCCAGATTGTATACTCCATTTTTTTTGACAAATAAAGAGGACCCTAACTCGATTTGTTATGCTTAATGGAGAATGTTCCACTGATTTTGGTAGCAGGTGCACTTATGGTGGGGTGATTCACAGCGCAAAAAGTTTTTTTTTTATTGGTTTTTTACTAAAATTCAGGCTTGCTCAGTCATCATGGCTGAGGTTTGGTCCAATACTTATACCAGATTGTTTAGATTACATTTAAGAACCTTTAAATTCAAGAACACATACAAATTATTTACACTTATTTTCTTTCAAATGCACTAGAGGGCTCAAACCTACAACTTTTCAGGTCTACATTTATGACGTGTGTGGTTTTACTATTAGATATTTTGATCAAGCCTTTGAATAACATTCATATATATAAGGGTTAAATATGTTTTTCGGGAGAATTTTTATAAATGTTCTTAACACGTCTAAAAAAATGTTCAAAAGCATAAGAGTTTAAACAAAATTAAACTAATTTGAATTTAGTAGGGACTAAAATTAGGTGCATAAATTTTTTATAGAGATTAAAAAAACTATTAAAATTAAGCGAGGGTTTGAAGGTCTCAATCTTATATGGACCAAAAACATATTTAACTGTTGGGCACTCAAATTGATTTCAGCTAGTTTTTTTTTTTGTAGTGTTACAATGTAACGATGCAAAAGGAAAATAAAAAAAAGAAGGAAAAGCCGAAATTAAGTTTCAAGCTTATCTTTCAAGATGAGAGATTCCAAGCTAGGCGGAGGGCAGTTCAAGTGAGCAGAGCACCTTGCATGTGATCCTTCCTTCACCATAAAATCTGCATGCATATTTTGTTCCATAAGAACATGCACCAATGTTGTGTTCCATTTCCATGTAAAGCATCTATAATGTGAAGAATGTCAGTAGCATAAGTGTGCAAGGTATGATCCCGACCATCAATAATCAGGTCAACTGCTTCCAAACAATCACTCTCACAAATAATGTTGACATAACCTTTTTTACTACAAAAAATCAAGACCTATCTGCATAGCACGTAACTCAGTTAATAATGCATCACTTCCAATTTCATAGTCAGAAAAACTTGTTATCCAATCTCCATCGTGGTTGCGAACAACACCACCAGCACCTAAGCAACCAAAATCTTGTAGAAAGCTACCATCAATGTTGAGTTTGAGTGTATCTTTCGGAGGGGGATCCAATGAGCTAAGAGACGCGATGAGTATGAGTCTAAACCCAGATTGAAATAGTAAGAAATGCATTCATCATGTAACAAAAAGGTCTTTTGCACCACATCTTGAATACACCAATGCTGGTCTTCAAATAAAGTATTGTTTCTCCAACACCAAGCATACCATACTTCTGTAATAAAAAAAAGTAGAGGAAGTGCCCTTTGTCATCTCATAAAGTCAAACATTGACATCAAATTCAGAGAAAAATTATGATAACGCCTCATATTCAAGTGGAGCCAAAGCTTTTTAGAGTGCGAGCAATCACGTAAACAGTGAAGAATATCCTCTATGGGTGAAGAGCAACAGGTGCAGCTTGTAGAAGCTACCATGTTGCAATGATGCCGACGAACATTATTAGGGAAAGCATTTTGAAAATAAAGTAATAGAAAGTGTTGGAGTTGTGCTGGTATTTTAAGACGCCAAAGCCAATTCATGTTACAATTCACATTCCAATCTCTATTTTGTTGAAGAAGCCAATGATATCCACTCGAGCAAGTTTATTCACCTTTCTTTGCATGCCTCCAAGTCCACGCATCTTGAAGTCGGACATCCAAGTTATTAGGAGCTGAAAGCTGATGAATATAATGGACAATATCAGTTGGTATCATAGTGGCAAGATAGACCTTGCAAGTTCCACTTACCATCCTCACACATATCCTTCAAACACATAACTAAATCACTGATGTTAACAAATAATACCAATTGACATAGGGGACCGAGTTGTGACCAGTCAATATTTCAAATCGATGAGTCTCCGGAGCTTATTCGAAAACTATACCCTGCAACAAAATTTGTAATGACATGTTGAATGACGCGCTAAGTGATTGAGAGTTTATTGTGTTTCTTATTCATTCATAGAAACGTGTTGTCCATGTATTTATGGAAAATAACTTTCACCCACAATCTATCTTTATTGTGAAGCATGTTGTACACTAACTTACCAAAAACTGATTTCATCTAGTAAATAAATTAGTGATGTGTTAAACTTAAATATAAAATAAAAAAGGGTTAATAAGTCTTTACCCCCTGTAATATAGGTCATTTCCAGTTTTTCCTCTGTAAAATATTTTTTTTGACTTACCCCATGTAAAATATTTTTGTTTTCATTTACCCCTAATAAGCCAAACAAAAACCAATTTTATTTTATTTTTCAAGAAATTTTCGTTTTTGTTTGGCCTATTAGGGGGTTAATCAAAACAAAAATATTTTACAGGATGTAAATCAAAAAAAAATATTTTACAAGGGAAAACCAAAAATGACATATATTACATGAGGTAAAGACCTATTAACCCAATAAAAAATACAATTTAACTCGTGCGGCTACATTTTGGCAACAAAAAAAAAAACGAGTAGTTTACACGCATCAAATTCAAACATCTAAACCCGAGCAAAAAGAAAACTGGGTAGAGTTACCTTCATTAGTTACACAGCCTCAAACAACAGAAGGTACAAGATAAATGCGCGTATCAGTTAGAGTAAAACGTTTATACAGTACTCATCATTTCAGCTTCATCATTCACTCTCCAATTTCCCAATTCTTCATACCCAACCATGTCTTCAACCAATTCCCCAAACTCATTCACTCCAATACCCACGTGGCACTCGAAACCGTTACAACCAACTCACGCCAAAACTCGTTCCAGAATGTTCCACAAACTTACACTTCATTAATAAACTCATATACAAAACTCGAAAACCTCGAGTTTGGTAAGTTAGTTCATACTTCCATAATTAAAAACGGATTCGAATCTGATCCTTTAATCGCACGTCACCTCATTCATTTCTACGCGAAATGCAGATGTTTGAACTCTGCTCGAACATTATTCAATTCTGTGTCGAGGTTAGAGAATCTCGACACAGCTACATTTACTGCTTTAATTGGTGGTTATGTTCGTGTTGGGATGTTTGATGACGCGCTCCAACTGTTTGATGAAATGCGGAGTGGTTTTGTTTTGGATGAGTTGGTGATTGTGACGGTTTTGAATGCGTGTGTGAATTTAGGGAAGTTGGATTACGCGTGTGAATTGTTTGATGAGATGGATGGTTGTAGTAATGTTGTTGCGTGGAATGTTATGATTTCTGGTCATGGTAAGAGCGGTTATTATAAAGAGGCGGTTGAATTTTATCGCAAAATGAGGATGAATGGTGTGATATCGTCGAGGTCTACATTGGCGAGTGTTTTGAGTGTGGTTGCTGGTTTGGGTGATTTGGGGTGTGGTTTGTTGATTCATGGTGAGGCGGTTAAATTAGGGTTTGAGTCGAGTGTTTATGTGGCGAGTTCGTTGATTAATATGTATGGGAAATGTGAAATGTTGTGTGATGCAAAGAAAGTGTTTGATGTTGTGTGTGATAGAAATGTTGTTATGTGGAATACCATTCTTGGTGTTTATGCGCAGAATGGTTGTTTAAGTGATGTTATGGAGTTGTTCTCTGAGATGATGGGGTCTGGTAATGACCCGGATGAGTTTACGTACTCTAGCATTTTGAGTTCATGTGCGTGCTTTGAATTCTTAGATATTGGTCGTCAGTTGCATTCGACTATTATCAAGAAAAGGTTTACGGATAATTTATGCGTGAACAATGCATTGGTGGATATGTATGCTAAGGCTGGGGCTTTGAAGGAAGCACGAAAACAATTTGAGCGCATGAAGTATCGAGATAATATTTCGTGGAATGCCATTCTTGTTGGATACGTACAAGAAGAAGAGGAATCTGAAGCTTTCAACATGTTTCGGAGAATGAATCGACATGGCGTAGTACCGGACGAGGTATGCATGGCCAGTATTCTCAGTGCTTGTGGAAATATTAAGGTACCAGAAGCAGGACTGCAGTTTCATGGCCTTTCAGTTAAGTTGGGTTTAGACACAAACCTTTTCGCTGGAAGCTCTCTTATTGACATGTATTCCAAGTGCGGGGGAATCGAAGACGCGCGTAAAGTTTATTCTTGCATGCCCGAGTGGAGTGTGGTCTCCATGAATGCTCTGATTGCAGGATATGCTATAAAAGATACAAAAGAAGCAATTAATCTTCTGCATGAGATGCAGATATTGGGATTGAAGCCATCTGAAATCACATTTGCGTCCCTCATAGATTGTTGTAAGGAATCTCCTAAGGTGATTTTAGGGATGCAGATTCATTGTGCTATATTAAAGAGTGGTCTTTTATGTGGTAGTGAATTCTTAGGTACCTCTTTGTTGGGCATGTATATGGATTCACAGATGTTGGCCGAAGCAAACATTCTTTTCTCAGAGTTATCTAACCTTAACAGCATTGTACTGTGGACAGCTTTAATATCTGGACATACTCAAAATGATTGCAGTGATCAGGCCTTACACTTGTACCGAGAAATGCGTGACAACAATATCTTACCAGACCAAGCAACATTTGTTACCGTTCTGCGAGCCTGTGCGCTCTTATCCTCGCTGCAAGACGGTCAAGAGATACATTCTCTGATTTTCCATACTGGTTTTGACTTAGATGAATTAACCAGCAGTGCCCTTGTAGATATGTATGCTAAATGTGGAGATGTAAAAAGTGCTGCAAAAGTTTTTGAAGAATTGCCTATCAAAAAAGATGTGATTTCTTGGAATTCAATGATTGTTGGGTTTTCGAAAAATGGTTATGCGGAAAGGGCATTGAAGGTCTTCGATGAGATGACTCTATCACCTGTTTCACCGGATGATGTCACATTCCTTGGAGTGCTCACTGCCTGTAGTCATGCAGGGCTGGTTTCTGAGGGTCGACAAATTTTTGACAACATGGTAAACTATTACGGGATTCACCCGAGAGTAGATCACTACGCTTGCATGGTTGATCTGCTTGGTCGATGTGGTTTTCTTGAAGAAGCTGAAGAGTTCATTGACAAACTAGATGTGGAACCCAATGCAATGATTTGGGCTAATTTATTGGGTGCTTGCAGTATACACGGGGATGAAAAAAGGGGACTGAGAGCAGCTGAGAAACTTATCGAGTTAGAACCGCAAAATTCTTCTCCATATGTACTACTTTATAATATGCATGCTGGATCAGGACATTGGGATGAAGCTAAATCTCTAAGGAGAACAATGGTACAGAATGAAGTTCAAAAAACACCCGGGTGTAGCTGGATTGTAGTTGACAAAACGACCAACTTGTTTGTCGCCAGTGATATGTCACATCCTAGTTCTCATGAAATTTCACATGCTTTGAAGAACCTGGCATCACTAATGAGAGACAATAGATTGCAGGAAGATGGAATTTCCCAGGCCAGTTAAATTTAGTTGCTAATGAGAGACAATATATTAAATTTGTGTTATTTTTAAAGAGTTTCCTGTTGTTTGTGGAAAGGAAAAGAAAGGAAATGAATAACCATTTGCAAAGGTTGAATAGAATGTATTCTTATAGTTTTTTTTTTTTTTTTTAAATAGGTAGAGACATTATTTACATTATGTGATGCTTATTTGAACAGGAGATTCTGTTTCATCTTTGCTTGGACTGGTTTCTTTCAGGCTCCTGAGGTTAGCTGCTTTACATTTTGATTTTTATC
>Ga0228710_1011239_pt1 | contig 11643 bp, 9 predicted proteins | sample MedpolnodulmetaG_FD_177995 | JGI IMG/M metagenome (GOLD analysis project Ga0228710, IMG submission 177995) | Root nodule microbial communities from Medicago polymorpha collected in Santa Monica, California, United States - pink nodules | ecosystem: Host-associated > Plants > Roots > Nodule... | reverse complement strand
AAACACACAATTCCCCCCCCCCCCCCCCCCTTCTTGTGGTTTTTCTCACCTTCAAATCCCATGTGCTTAGCTATGACCCAGAATCCACAATTACCATTCCCTCTAACATTCACAATGTCTTCAATGTAAGGTCTCATGATCGTTGGAATTTGTGAAATGTATGGTATTTTCAAATAAGGAATTGGTTTTGAAGTAGGAGTCGAAGCTTGTGAGCGGGACCAAGTGTCAAGATGTGCACCTTTACTCTTTGGAACATTACTCTTGGCTTATGAGCATTGACTATCGGGATTTTAAGAATCAATAGTCTCCCACCTAGAGGGGATTCGACCCGTGGACCTCGTTTTCGGTGTAGACTTCACCCTTTTAGGTGCTCCCTTGGTTACCACTTTTCTCGGAGGTGGCTTCAACATTATGTCCTCCAGAAATCCTAGTTCACGCAACTTTTCTTTGATGAAGAGTTTCATCTTGTAAGGGGTCCTCTTGATACGTTCTTGAATGGCAATCCATTCCTCCGTAACGGAAAAATGTGCATCAACCTCTTGTCCAATTACACTTAACCTTTGCCAATGAGGGTGTATTTCATCCAAAAGAATAGGCAATTTTTTCTTTCTCTTCTCGGTAACAATACAAGCACAAGGCAACCCGAACGTTGTCATTTTCACACAACCACAATCTTCTTTAGCAAAATCGAATGTCCTACAGCGTTGTAATTCTTCATCGATGAAACCCAAAGCGGCTCTAGTGACATACCCCTCCAACTCAGAGAATAATTTTTTTTTTTTGTATTTCTGTACCATGACAGTTATGCTCCTCCCAAAACTTCCTTGAATCTCACCTAATTAGTTTTCAACATTTTGTCAATTTCATCCCAACATGATACCAAATCTCCCACACTACTCCTCAAATATCTTTTCAATTGTGCATGAGCTGATTCAACAATGTTGGTGGTTCTACACCCTAGATGCAAGTATTTATTCATCCATGCCCTCACAAAATGCTTTTAAAGATTCAAAATTATGGTTTCAACATATTTAACAAACATTGGAAACGGTCCGCATACCTCCTCTTTGAATGTTAACCATGCAATTGCAAATGAATCCTCCATAGGAGAGTTAACCACATCTCTCCAAGTCCTCACTGTTTTCTTAACATTCTCACAATGCTTCTCATCATTCACTTCCTTCACATGTTTATCAACAACTTTTGCTTTCGAAGGCTTGGCATTGACTCTACAATCTGTGATGCACTTAGCCTTGACATTATTCTCAATATGAAAATAGCAAAGTACATGGTCTGTTTTAGGGAGAACTTTGGCAACGGCGTTCATCAAAGCAGAGTCCCTATCGGTGACAATCACCTTAGGCATGTTGAGTTTTGAAGTCAAAAGACCAACCAACCTCTCAAGTACCCAAGTAAAGTTATTCTCTTGTTCAAAGGAAAGAAAGACAAACGCAACCGAATACGTCAATTTGGTAGAGGTAACACCAACAATATCAAATAACAGCATTCGGTATGTATTGGTTTTGTAAGTAGAGTCCATGAACAAAACGGTGGGGAAAGTGTTAAGCATATCAATTGAATCCGGATGAGCAAAAAATAAGTCTTCAAGAGTGGTTTCCTCACTATTTGCTCTTGTGAAATAGACGTATTGATGCTTCCCCAACTTTGAAATCAAATATTGCAACTCCGTTTTGTCCTTTCTTTGCCCCTGCGCCATCTAGTTCGCGCTTTGTACACTTGTTTAATGATTGTCACACTTTCTTTGTTTTTTTCCTTCAAATCCATGAGAATATTCCTAGGCGGCGCCAAAATCTTTGTCATGCCGATAACTCTTTGCTTTTCCTCCGCTTTAAGTCGACCCGCAAGAAGGTGGCCGGTTAACTTTGGCGCCAACTCATGGTTGTGAATTCCACAAAGCATTGCAATCCACCAATCTTGTGTATTCTTTTCAAAGAAGCATTTCGACCTAAACTGACATTGACATTTCCTTGAGCCCGTGCCTTCAAGCTTCGGTTTCTTCCTCGTCTTAGGTGGCTTGTATTCACCACTTCTTTCACATTGCATCATCATGTATGGCCTTATTGAACTAGATTTATCTATAGAAATAGTAAATCTGGCCCTTGCCGCTTGTCGACGAACCCAACCAAGTAATTCTTCTCTATCTCTCCATCTTTCATTTGTTGTACAAAATTACCCGATGTTTACTTCAATAACACGAACACCGGTAGGTACCGGTTTAGGTTTTTCTTCAAAGTTACCGGTAGGTACCGGTTTTGGTTTTGCTTGGTTGTGAACAATGTGAGCTTGAAAAGGAATTTTCACTTTAAACACCACATCTTTAGTTGGTTTGACATCGCCGGAACCTACGCCTACGCCGGAAGCTTCAATTTTGGCCGGCTTCGGTTCAACACCATCATCTGCCACATTTTCAACCATATCACTCTATGTCTATTGAATAAAAAAATAACAAGGAAAAAAAAACGAAAAAAAGTGGCGCAAAAATTCCAAATTTGGGCATCACAGTAGTGTGACTTAAGTCGCGCTAGTGTTAACTTCCTGCGTGAGTTAACTCACGCAGCCCTTACAACTAGTGTGAGTTAACTCACAGTGAGCCTTATCATCTGCTTCAAAAAAATGACGAACTAACCAGTAAAACCAGTAAAATCAGATGAGTTTTGAGGGTACATTACTTGTTCTTTGAGGCTTGATGAGCTTAGAAACTTGCTTCCTGACGATTTGTAATGATTTAGAATGAAGATTTTGACCCAAAAAAATCGTACTTTTTGGGTTTTTGGAGGTGGAGGGAAAGAAAAATGGACTGTGAATATGGACTGTTGGGTTTTGTTCGAAAAAAGAACGCAGCGTGACTTAACTCGTGCGGCGTGAGTCAACTCACCAAAACTGAGTTAAGTCACGCAGGGGCAAAATGGGCATTTCAGTTAGGAGCGAGCAATTCCTGTTGGGTAAAGAGCAGAATTCCAAAAAATAAAATCTTCCAATGATGGGAAAGTTTTTACCCTTTCCCATGTTAAATGCCACCAGAGATCAATTAAGTCTAAAAAAAAAAAAAAGTCATTTTAAAATGGGAGATCAATTAAGTCCTGGTGTGGAGCTTTCAAACTAAAGTTTGAAAAGGTATGTGCCATATAATATCAATTAATAAAACACAATGAAATGTACGACACTCGGAGTGGTCATTTGAAAATATTGGCTTGCAAAACTAAATTGGGATCCATATTTGGCAAGAGAAAATAAATTGTTTCTTTCTATTTCTTTTGATATATGAAATGCATCGATAGAGTAAGAATCAGTCCTGGGAAGTTGCCATACTATTTATTTTCCCGTTTTAGCAAATGTTTCGTTTTCTCTAAATCTAAAAGTCACGATGGGGGGGAGGGAGAGCCCCTCCTTTCAAGCAGAAAAAAAGTCATAACTAAAATTTTAACACAGTAAACAGAATCACTCTAGAGACATTTCACTCAGAATTTATTTAAAAAAAGCAAGTAGGAACAGCAATAAAAAACTAAATTTTATTATTATTTTTTCGGATAATAAACTAGCTTTATTTTTAGTAAGTAAATGTAAAGGAGATTAACGATCTCTTGAGGTGGCAGAGTTACCACTTGCTAAACACCATGAGGAGTAGCACATATAAAAGTCGTTATAATAATGTTACATGTTTGTCCTCAAAAAGATTATTCAAGAGCACGCATGGCTCCATATTCCAACATTGCTACATCCAAACTTTATTCCAATAGGCAGCAATACTCTAGAAAAGGGGGAAGGTTGGAGGGAAACGCACAAGCATCCACTGTCTCTCATATGTAGCTAAATATTTCCATCCAATCTCATCAAGTAATGAGAGCTTTAGCTCATAGAGTTTCTTCTTGGCAGGCTCAGCATCATTTTGAATTATGTCAGAGAGTACCTGAATCAAGGGAAGCAGGGGTTGATATAAGATTGGTAATTCATCTACCCAATGTCACATTACCTGTCTCATCATCATCAATCAAGTAAAAATACACTAGCATGGAAAACACACAAGAGTTTCTTCATGATTTTTAGCTTGTCCTGAATATCAAGATCCATGTCACTACAGGTTGTATACATTAATCACACAGGTGATGATACGTTATGATGAAAATCAGACAGAAGGACCAAAGTATCAGATAAACTGCAGGCAGGGGTGTTTGGAGCTGCTGTAAAGAAACAGCAATTTTGTGAAAGTTTATTTTTTGAGACAAGACGTTATCTAAAAGAGTTTAATTTACATACAATAAGGCGTAAAAGGAGTTCTACGCATGCATCCAATGATGTATTGCCACATCAATTAATGAGGTATGACAAGTCATGTGTTTTTAACTCATCAAATGATGTGGCATCACGTCATTGGATGCATGTGTATAACTTTTCTACACTGACAGTGTATAAAAATTAAACATTCAAATATTATAATTGTTTGAACTTATAATCATAAATGGCAATTGTTAACATTAAGAACTATGGATGATATGTCTTACTGAACCTTGGATGCATTATCATGTGACTTTATAATTAAAATAACATTGGCACGACAATAATTAACTACGAAATTGTCTCAACAAATGATTGGTTTGGTTTTGCTTGATTATAGGAAAAACACCTACAAATAAGCTTACCAGGGCGCAAAGAAACCTACAAGTCTATGTTACTCAAGTGGACACCAGAATCATAAGATAAAGTTAGTAACTAACAAATTGACGAGTTATCATCCAAGCAGCAACCAATATAACTCTTTAGAAAAAGAAAATACCTTCAATGCAGTCCCAAGCCTTTTAGAACGCCTCTCACGTGTTACCGTGAGGATCCCATATTTAGATGACTTTACATCAACCCATTTCTTCAGCTCTAGAAAATTCTCTTCGAACAATTCTGGATGACTGCCGCCGCCATCTGTAGATTTCTCACTGTCCACATCTTCTTTTGCATCCAAATCCTTTGACAATATACACCAAGTCAAGTCTGCCAACTTTTATTTGATAAAAAAATAATTAAATGTTACCATTATCATAATGGATTACTCATTTAAGGAGGGTCACTGACTCCTCTGACATTTTCTTTACAAGCAAAATGCAGATGACACAATTCAAACTAATCACATGACTATGTAAAAAGCTTTGAACTTTTATACCAATACAGTACATGTGGCCAACAACTTTGACAAATATCATGATAACAATTTATTAAGCCAGTATGTTACCCTCTAGGCAATGTATCTATAGTCATTGTATGTTTTATAAACACTCGTCTATGCTAGCAATGTTATGACTAGGTAACAGGCTCACAGTGTTATTTCCAAATGAGGACTTATCATACAAACACTCAATGAACGTGGAAATTCAAAATTGATGGGTTGAGCATTAACTGTGTTTTATATACACCCATCTAAGCTAGGTTTCTATCTTGTTGTCTAAATAACCATATTATAAGTAATGAAAGTCTACAAAAATTGCCATAATGATGATGTTGATCATAAATGGAGTAAAAGCTCTAACCTTTAAGGATTCAATCTCTGCCAGCGCGAGCCCCTTTTGGTACAGTGCCTCTGCTAACTGGTCTCGGATAGACTCAAACTTTTTCCTGGTATTCTGCAGTGAGATTAAACGATCATTAAATGCCAACATATTTCAAAGGCTAAAATATGGTTTTGGTCCTTGCAAATATGTCTCGTTTTGGTGTTAGTCCCTGTAATTTTTTTTTGTAGTTTTTGGTCCCTGCAAATATGTCTCGTTTTGGTTTTGGTCCCTAACCCCACTTTAGTGATCATTTGCACACGTGGCACATGATGACTGAACCCATTTATTAGAAAAATAGTCCCTGCAAAATCTTTTGATTTTTAAAAAGGTCCCTGCAAAATATTTTACTTTTGAAAATAGTCCCTAGAGGGACTATTTCAAAAACAAAATATTTTGCAGGGACCAAAAACAACAAATTTTTTTTACAGGGACTAAAACAAAAACGAGGCATATTTGCAGGGACCAAAACCATATTTTAGCCTATTTCAAATATCTAAAGTTGGTAATGATAAAAGTGGTTGTGATAATGCCAACTTATTTCAAATATCTAACGATGGTAATGATAAAAGTGGTTGTGATAGCTTTGGAAACAAAACAAATTTATGAAGCATAGGGAACCTCTGGATCTTAGAAACCAGCCCAATTCAGTTTTATTCTTGTAAATACACGTTGAATTTACTTTTTAATATTTGAAAAATATGAATGAATGTATTTTTATTTTATAAATGAGCCAATACAAATATGTGTGTGTGTGTGTGTCTATACACACACACACACACACACACACACAGACACACACACGAATCATAATTGGAATCCTTCATGATTAGGAGTAAAATCAGAAATAAGTATAATGATTTACACAACTTGTTCATCAAATAAACTTCTATAATAAATTTTGCAAAGAACAATTGAGATACACCATCACTGTAAAATGTTTACAGTATAATGATTTTCAAAAATTTACATAAAGAATTTATGTTATAAGGATAAATTCATCTATGGGTCCATGGGAACTAACTCTGAAAATTTTCAATTAGGATTTGATAATATTAGAGAACTTATAGTTTCATAAATTGTTAAACGAGTCCTTAAATTAAGGTACTATTATCAGTTATTTATCAATATGGTTGCTATTAGAGATTCCTTTCTTTTATTATATATGAAAATATAAGATGTGACTTTAAATTAGATTATGTAAATCGCATTGACTCAAGTCAAGAAATAATATATATAAAGATGAATAAAAAACCATATACAAAATAAGCAGCAGAGACGAGATGTTTGATATAAGAGAGAAGCCAATGTGCCAATTAGAAAGTGTATATTAACTTATTAAGATAGTACTCACTCAAGAATATATGAGCATTCAAATTTATTTGATATATAAGTAGCCGTAACATTCAGCAAAAAAAACAAAATAGTGCATGGGGACAAGAATGAGCACCTCTGCATCGTCGTCTTCTGGATCATTTTTTAGTGCAAAAAATTTTGCTAACTCTTCCCTGTCAATACTGTCAATCACATCATTTGCTGCATCAATCACCTGCACAATGTAATCAGGTTATCCATGGTTTATACATGAAATGTAAAGATTACTGAGGTAGCAAGGATGAGCTAAAGGTGACGTAAGATAGAAATTTATGTTTTTGTAATGACCCTGTGCATGTTGCAGGTTTGCGTGATGGGAAGTAATACGTGAAAAATGCACGAGGAAAGGATGGAGAGGAGATACAAAATTTAAAGTTATTGAATAAGGAAGTGAGGCCTTGAGGCGACAAAGGAATTAGAAGACCTCAAAGTTTTGCAGTATTTCCATCTTTTTTGTTTTCTTCTGTGAGTAAGGAATGTGTGAGATCTCTGTAATCGGGGTTTATCCCTGTTCCTATTAAAACCATTGTTGGATAAAAAGTTCACAGTAGATCATGCTCCAATAATGGTTACAATTTAGCTGATAATCTTATAATGTTCCATAAGATGAGATTACAAAAATTATACTAAACTACTGAATGCATGATTTTCAACTTCTTGGTAATAGAAAAGCAGGATCCAAAAGTAGAGCCCGAGAACTCCAGGGACCAACCATATAGCATTCAAGTGTTCAAGTTAGAAAAAAGTATATAATATGGTGGAAAGGAAGAGAAATCACAGAGAAGTGACGGAAGAAAGGTGGTGGGGGAACAATTTTTTTTTAATTTTTTTTGATAAAAATTCATGTTAATCATTTGCTACAGAAAATCTGTACCTCTTCGTCATGATGGATTTTATCTTTGATATTACTCCTCGAAACTAAACCTTCCAAAATCTTCGCAAGCAATGAAGTGTATTTTGGATATTCTAACTGCAACGAAACACAGTATGTAAGTATTAGTTATATGTAATAGAGAGAATATATAACTGAATACATTTATCAGAATTTTAAAATTAATCAAAAAACAAAAAAGAAATGATCTGGAAAAAAATATATATTAAATAGTGTAGAAGATATCACAGATTTAATGAAACAAATATGCACCTATCTCCATTCCTATTATTAGGATATTTGCTATTATTATTAAGATCAATATTTTATTTTATTTTATTTACATCTCTCTTCATTGTTGATCCAATCGTTCCTTAATCTACAGAGTAGATATGTGTAACTCTCCTATTCAAGGAGTACTTTCTTGCTAAAACAATACAATAGTTTTTGCTATATTAATTTGAACAAAGCGAATTTAAGGGAGAAACAGATGAAGACAAAGGAAACTGTCTAAAACTACAGATAAATTTTCTTTACTGACTTTGAGCGAGGCAGCAAGCTCTTTCCACTCCAAGCGATCTTCATCATTTTCCTGTTTTAGGGATCCCAGAACTTTTATTTTTGCATCTCTTACCTGATGAACAAGTCAAGGTAAAATTTGAAGAGTAATGATAATTGAAGCTAATCATTTTAATTTGTGAGCTACAGAATAAAATCTACATTATGATAACAAAGTCAAGGCATAATTAAAATATACAAGATATACAATCATTTGACTCATAAATCTAATACTATACATACATGTTCAGCATAAAGAAACTTACATTTTTTTTATTGGTAAAGTGATGTGTGAATTTGTATGTCTTCAATTGTTATTTTGTTTATACTCAAAAAACGTTAACCGTTGAAAACATAAAAAATTCAAACATCACTTTATCAATAAAAGGAAAGAAAGAAAAAAAAAACATCGTCCACTTAAAACAACTAATATTTGTTCATTAATTGAATTGTTCAAATAAATAGTATGCATGCATGCATGCATATGTATGCTTGCGTGCATGCATGTATATTAATTGAATTGTTCAAATAAATAGTATGTGTATGTATGTATGTATGTATGTATGTATGTATGTATGTATGCATGTGTGCATGCATGTATGCGTGCGTGCACGGATGCATGCATGCATGTATGCATGTATTTATGCATGTATGTTATGTTATGTATGTGTTAAGACAATGGATGGAAAAGGCAAATTCGGTATAAGTATTCCTGACAAATTTTATGTCTACATGATAACCTTGAGACATCCCTGCTCAGTCAGTTAATAAATATTCATGTAATACAGTTTTTCAAATATAAACATTTCAAAACATAGATAGCAATGTAATTATTTTAAGAAAAAAAATTAAATGCAGAAAAAGTGTTTATTTGACCAAAAGTGAAGCAGACACTAAGTATGATGACTAATATACCTCTTCTTTTATACGTTCAGAAACGGTCATTTTGGTAGATATGGAAGAACCTTTTCCCTTGTCCTCATCAACCTTTCGGCAGAAGAAAATTTAAATTAGATATTAATCAAGGTAAACATGAAAGCAGAGATTCAACCACAGGACAGGAACAGGCAGGTGCTTGTTGAAATCAACTGAATAAAAGTGATACTAAGGGAGGTAACTTGATAAGACAGACACTGACCTTATTTGGAGGAACTACATAAGAAATTTGACATGAAGCAGGGTGCTTTTCTGGATTATTTTTCTCCTGCTGATCATAAAATGATAGTTTCCCATATGAAATTGCCCCAACCAATACAGATCCTTGCTGAGAATTCTGCAAAATATTACAAATACATTATGTACTATCAGTGGTAATATCTTAAAGAGGTGACAATGGAGAACAAAATACCTTGGGAAGCTTTTCTTTTTGTGGTGGACCAAGATATAATCCTTCTTTCATACTATCAATAAATAAGAAAAAAAGTCAACATCACATCACAAGATGACATTTAATACTTAAAAATTGGGATTTCAAACCTACTAACATACCCTGGAATCAATAATGAGGACTTAAAGGAACCATTTCCCATCAAGGGGCCATCAGGTTGAGAGAAAAAATTTAATCGAATAACATCCTGGAAATAAAATTTAAAATATAAGTAATAAATGTTTAAATTAATGGATGAATTCAAACTGGAGAATAACTTTATGTGACAACTACAGTACTTCATGAACTCCAGGAAAAGGTTCACCAACTTTGACACATCTAAGCCAATGGCATCTTTGAAGCCAATGCCACATAAATATACCAATAAAAAACTTCAATGGTGTTTTCAATATACTTTCCCATCCCCCTTGATAATAAAATAAATATCCTCCCTCCTCTATTTCTTAACAAATTATAAATATTTTTGTGTCTGTGTTTGTGTGGATAGGTAGATGCGGTACATAAAATCGAAACAATAAACTACCTTCTCCTCCAAGTTTCTCTCAAGGAATAACACCAAATGCCTCATCTTTTCCAAAATTTGCACATTGTCATGCCTGAGGAATAAATTATTGCAAATGTAGAGGGGTAAGTAAAATGCACCATTATGTGTAAATCTTTTGTAAACCTACAAATGTTCCTCTTGCAATACAGATGCGAACTTCTTATTGCAAGTATTAACATATAAATCAAGCTTCCAAGTCCTCTACACAAAACTAGGAGGTTAGTAGTGTTAAACCACTATAACCCATGAATTCAAAATATGCAATTTTACTAGTTAATAACTGTCCTCAGGAGTACAGTGGGAACAAACATGCATTAAAACTAATCCATGATATATGCAGAAAAATTTCATATACCTCAAATAGAGCTGCAAATTATATTCTCCCTTGGGAAGATTTGAAGAGCTTGGATAGGCATCTCCACGTGAGTATACACGCTATTATCAGAACAGTAAAAAACTAAGGAGATTGATGTATGAAGCAAACGAGGCTACCAAAACATGTTGGAATCAAAGAAAGAAATCCATTATGTTAAAAAAGAGTCCTCAAGTTGGACAGTGGTATGGTATAAATATGGTTATAAGTGGGAGGCACCCCTCAACCCATGAAGGAGTTTTTGGGGTTGCGGCTCAAAGCTAAACTTTAAGATGGTCTCTGTTATTGGGCCATGCATGTTTTCCACACACCAGTCCCAATAATCTTTTGCGTGAAGAAAAGTGTTGAAAAAATCTAGGTCTCAAAAATGACTTTATTAAAATACAAAACATGATGTAATAAAGAAAATTATTGAGCAAAAAAACGAAGTCATATCTATTATTACACTATGACTCAGTTGGTTGTATATTTTCCTAGTAAATTTGTAACCCCTGCCTACCACGGCATTAGCATATCTCTTAGTAGAGTAGAAATATGGCATACTAAGCAAAAAAGTCAGCATGCCTAAGTAAGAGCATAACTTGCATGAAATTTAATAGGCTTAATAGCAGTTTTGGCCCCCTAAGTATTAGGAAGTTGCGATTTTGGCCCCCTAACAAAATAAAATACAATCCAGCCCCATAAGTATTGCCCCTTTTGCAGTTTTGGCCCCCAGACCAATTTTGACCAAGTCAACGCTAACGTGGACGCATGTGCAATTTTTTTTTATTTTTTAATTATTAAAAAAATAATATTAAAAAAATATAAAAATTACACGTGGCATCGACGTCAGCGTTGACTTGGTCAAAATTGGTCTGGGGGGCCAAAACTGCAAAGGGGGCAATACTTAGGGGGCTGGATTGTATTTTATTTTGTTAGGGGGCCAAAATCGCAACTTCCTAATACTTAGGGGGCAAAAACTGCTATTAAGCCAATTTAATATAA
>Ga0228710_1011238_pt1 | contig 11644 bp, 5 predicted proteins | sample MedpolnodulmetaG_FD_177995 | JGI IMG/M metagenome (GOLD analysis project Ga0228710, IMG submission 177995) | Root nodule microbial communities from Medicago polymorpha collected in Santa Monica, California, United States - pink nodules | ecosystem: Host-associated > Plants > Roots > Nodule... | reverse complement strand
AATTCTAGCAGGAACACTATGGGCCTGTTTGGATTCACTTATTTTTGAACTTATGAAAAATAGCTGATGCAAATAAATAAGATTTTATGTTAATTCATAAGTTCTCGCTAACGGAAATTGTATCTTCATAAGCTTTTTTTTTCTTTACCTTGACAAGCTTATGAATAATACTTAAAAGATTATTTATTTACATAAGCTAAAAAATAAGTCAATCCAAACGGGCCCTATGTTTTCTATTTTGAATGTAACTTAATAGATTGAGAATAATTGCATAGGAACTATTTATTATATATCTATACTAGTTCATGTATCAAATAAGAGAGAATCAAGTCATAGTTCAGAGACCAAATTGAAGTCATACTCCATGAATAAAAATGATGGATAAACTTTGAACCACAACAATAATCATAATTTCTTCAAATAAAGACAAAGAAAGGAATGCAATACCAATTGTTGACATAATTGCTTCAAGGGCACACGCAAAACAGCATGATCAGGGAAATCCGCAAACTTATAAAACGAAACCACGACAAGAGACTCTACTTCACCAGATTCAACCAACCCAGAAACCGGTATTGCATTATTGGGTCCGGAGTGAGAGAAACACTTAGAAAGCGTCATGCTTTGAAGAGAATGATTGTTGGAGAATAGAGAAAGGTTCTTGAATGAAGGGTTAGGGTTTGAAGAAGAGTAACTTGTTCTTGTTTCAGATGAAGGGGTTGTTGAAGAAGATGAAGATGATGAAGAAGAAGACAGCATCCTTGTAGTAAGAGACAGGAATGGTTGAGGAAGACAAGAATATGGTATGTTCCTGCTGGTTCTCAGAATGGAGGCTGCATTTAGATGTGGTTCCATTGTTTGAAGTGTTTTTTTTTTGTTTTTGAATCACTTGGTTTTTTAACACATTAGGGGCATGGGCTTTTTTGGCTTAGGCTCATGTTAGTTTGAAATTAATGACTATGACTTTTCCCAACCAACTCATTTCTCGCGCACCCTATATTTTTCAAAAATGCCTTTGAGATTTTCGGATTTTAAAATTTGAACTGAGTTTTTCCTTTGTTATGGGGTGAAAAAATAAGTTTTCACCAATTCGGATTTTATAATCAGAAAACCCCAAAAAATAGGGCGTGCTCAATGCTTTTTTTGGATTATAGAACATGAACATCCCATAAACACTCTTATTCAAGGGGAAAACAGTTCGGATTATATAATTCAAACTGTATCAGCACAAATTATAAACATGCTTGTAACATGCATAGTCATTTTAAGGATCATATTAATTTTTTCAACTCTAATAATTCTGTTTTAGGTCATTGTTAGTTGTTCCTAGTCAAAAAAATGATATTTGGGTTATTTGATCGGATTGCTCCGAAACTTGGCCATAAAATCAGGAAAAAAAAAATCAAGGATCAAGACTCCTCATAGGGTTTCCGCCCCTCAAAATTCAAAATTCCATCGTTTAGAGCCATTTTTTGTTTTTTATTTTATTTTTTATATTTTCAGAAAAATCCGAAAAAATTTGCATTAGTTTTATTTGATTTTTAGAATTTTTTTAGTTGTATTTTTATATTTTTCTGATTTTATTTGACATGTTTTTACCTTTTTTTTTTTACTTTTTTTTGTTGTTTTTATAAGCAAAATTCAAAACTGCTTAAATGTGAGAGATTTTGGTTGTTGATTATACATAAGCATATTTCAGATTATAAAATCCGAACTCAATTTGGAAGTTTTCGAGTTTTATAATCCAAAAATCCATGGGCATTTTTTAAAATTTTACATGATGTGTGAGAAGGTCATAAGGTGGAAAAAGTGATAGTCTAAATTAATTCGGATGGGATTTGTTTGGGCATTTTTCTCTTCTCAACTTTGAGAATTGTTCCTTCACACCTGAAAACTATGTTATTAACTTCAACGACAGTTAACTTACTCTCGCTACCGACGGTAGTTAACTGCTATTGGTTCCAGGTACGCAAACAGAACATCAACTCTGTCAAGAATTGTTGTTTTTATTAAGGATCTAAACTTGCATTTTTTTATTTTCAAACATTCACTACATTCATTAACCACATTTATTCACTCAATCATTTACATGTCTTAGAAAGATCAATTCATTCATTCAATCATTTCCAAAATAAATCCTAACTAAAAATATACAAATTCGCAAAATCAAAATAAATTCTAAAACAATAGAGGACGACAAATGATAATTTATTGTTTAAGTCTTTTTTTCTGAAACTAACTATAATCATGTTTCCTCCTCTTCTTCTTTTTAAGAAAAAACAAAAAACAAGATAATAGCAAGATCTGTAGAAAGGTCAACCATAAAGTGTACACTATGATCATAATAGACAATGTGCTAGGAAGCTTATGATGGAATCAGATTCTGAAGGGTAGAGCATCTGAACATGACTTCAGTAGCATGAAGGCTCTGACTGGTTTGTTGTCTTCAGAAGGAATTTTGCTATCAGACTCTGAATAGTACAGTTTGTCTTCTTCTGATCACGTGCCGAAACAAACAAGAAAATTCAAGGACAAGGAGAATGTACATGTTCATTCTATTAAAAGCAAATAATTTTTGAATGTTTATTCTACGACATTATCCATAAGAGGCAAAGTTTCAATGTCTATGATCAAGCTTCTCAAAAACTTAATTGATGCGCTGACACATCTTCAACAATGGTTATATCATTCTCTCCTATATAAGAACCTGAGTAGTTAAAAAAAAAAACAAGACTTCTATCATTTTACAAGTGTCATTACTCTGTCAAATTCAATAGCGCACAAACACTAATAAAAATTCTTACAAACTTTCAATCTTAAAATTTCTTAAGTGTTCAGAAGTCACTTGAGCTTAAGTTTCTTACACCTCTGATTGTATATCAAGTGTAAACACAATCTTATTTATTTATTAAACTCTGATTGTAGAAGTCCTTTTGTGTGATGCAAAGGAAGTCTCTTACTGTGTGTTTGAACAAATTACAATCTTCTCTGATTATAGTGAAAATCTCTTGGAAGTGTAATAACATTGGACTATCCTCGGATTGTGAGGGAACGAGGATAATTTGTTTATGTCCTCTATTTCTCTTTCTCCCTTTCTTTGTGATTACTTTGATTTCGTTGCATACTCTGTTTTAGACTCTGATTGAACTCTGCTTGTGATCAGACTTTGAACTATTTTTTATAAACACTTAAAAAAGTTTTTGAAAAAATTAACACAGTTCAACCCCCCTTTTCATGTTTTTCTCACCTTTAGTTGCAATCGCAGTAATGATGTTACCTATCTTCTCGGAATATATGTAATTGTTTAAGCAATGACGTTCTCTTTTTGTGATATATGCGGTTGACTAATTATCACTTTCTTTAATGTTAATATTACTTATATTTATATATTGTGCATTTAGAAATTTAAATTTATATTCAATTTTTTATTAAAACATGAAAAATATGATTGTTCAACAGCCGGCCCTAGTTTTTTAGTGAAAGAAAATTCAACTTCCCTTTAAACTTTCTTTCTCCTTCGTTAATCGAGGAGGGGTGGTTTTAAGTCATTTTTTGACCTAAAATCACTCCTCTACATCTTTTTTCCTCTTTTCTTTCAATATAAATAAGTGGTTCTCACATATATCAAGTTTTTTCTTTTGTGATTTTATAGTCTTAAATTGTGGCGTTGTGTTGTTAGTCGTCTTGTGCGGCGTTTGATTTCGCGTCTTGTCGTGGTGTTCGTTTAGTTCCTATTGAAATATCGACATTAGTCAATTACAAATTCAATCAATGATTTGGGCGTCAACGTTGCAGATGCGGAAACATGAGTATTTCGGTGACTTAGATTTTAGCATATTATTTGTAGGCATTTTGACGTTGTATGCTATTAACTTGGGTGTTGTGAGTTTGTTCGCAGATTCATCCTTTATGTTTTTAACAATGTTTGTATCTGATGTGATGTACTCTATCAATTTGAATGAATGAATATTGTTTAGTTTTTATCAAAAAGAAGTTATTAAAATATTTCAGCCGTATCGTATCTTAAATTTTAAAATTTTCTTGTATCATTGTATCTGTGCCGTATCACCATGTCATATTGATATCGTGTTATTAAGTATCAAAGCTATAGTTTAAAACCTTTATTTACCTTATCATTTGAGCATTTATTTTTTTTACAACGTTACCTTTCCTTATCTCTCACGGTTCACGTCAAATTCAACTTCACAAGTCGATATCAACTACAAGTTTTTTTCAAGTCTTTCTTTTCATTTTGTGTGATAAAAGGTCTTTCCTTTTATTTATTTTCGTCAAATTTAATTTCATTCACGTCATTTTTTTCAAGTTGCTTTAAAAGTCTTTACAACTAATTTGGTAAGTATTTATTTATTTTTTGACAAAAATAAACAATATTCATTCATTCAAATTGATGGAGTATATCGATACAATACAAATTCAAATTCGTTAAAAACAAAAAGGATGAATCTGTGAACAAACTCACAACATCCATGTTAATAGCATAAAACGACAAAGTACCTATGCTACAAATATGACTAATATGACTATATTAAAGTCTCCGGAATATTCATGTCTCCGGATTGCAACGTTGACGACGCCAAAGTCATTTTCATTGATCGGATCTGCACTTGCTCAAAGCTAATCTTTCAACCTGAATCAAATAAACACTGTATACTAAGACAGAAAACCAAAAACACACCGCACAAAGACGGGAAATCAAAACAAACAGAGTCATTTCAGAGACGACGAAATCACAAAAACAAACAAAAGAAAACAAAAAATATGTGAAATCAGTTATTCAAATAGGATATAAGGAAAAACAACTCTGAGAGGTGATTTTTGGGTAAAAATTAACCCTAAATCACCCCTCTGACAAGAAGATGAAGAAGAAAGGGGTGACAGTTAGGGTTTGAGAAGGAGAGAAGAGAGAGGAAGAGGAAAACATTGGTAAGTATTTTATTGAGTACACTATCATGGATGTAAGTATTTTATTAAGTATTTTTTATTATTTTATATTAGTAGGATGTTATATTTTTAACTCTATATATATTTTTTTACAAAATAATTTTGTCTATATTTTTGTTTTGTGCATTTTATGTGATATTGTATTATATGAACCTTTTTATGACTAAATTTATTGAAGCTTAACACTTATGTTTTTCAATTTACTTGTACAAGTTTTTAAATAAAATGCTTAACTGTGAAAAAGTGATTGAGATTTTGTTTTTAATTTATAAGTGATTTGCGACTCGTTTTTCCTATCAAAAACTCATTTTATGTAGACGCTGGTACTTCGATTGCTAGAATTCTTTAGTGATTCGCGACTCGTTTTTCCTATCAAAAACTATTATTTATACATAGAAAAATAACTGTAAAATGCTAAACTGCCATGAACTTCACTTCTTCCATCGAAAACTACTTGTCCCCCACATCTTCAATAAGAAAATTGCTGCTTTTGAATTTAAATTCTTTTCCCTTCGACAGTAAGTGCTTGGCTTCTACCAATCTTTCCTCTGAATACCCTTTTGTCGAACTTCGAAGCTATTGAACTCTTCAATATGCTAAGTCTCAGACTATGTTGAAATATTTATGATGAAGAAGGTAACTTTATTTCTTAAAAAAACAAAAGTCAACTCTCATGAACTGTATTATTTGAGTCTGTCGAAATTACATACTAAAACCATTGTAAACACCTAGACAACACAAGTGATTGTGAAAGAAAACCATTGATGACACGAATAATGTTTACTCAAACCTTTTCTTAACTGGTGTTTGAAATTTATTTAGATATCTACCACTTGTATATTGATATATTTAATTATTTAAGATTTTCTGTTGAGAAATTTATTATATTTACATGCGCTTTTTCTAGGAAGCTTACACGTACAACATTTACATAAAAAATAGATTGAATTGAGAAAAATATTTATATGTGGAAAGGATTATGTATTGCCAAAGGATTATACCCTTGCTCATATGTAACCTATATAAGCCGAAATGTCATACTCGAAATTGTAATCTAGTACTATGTAACATGAAAGAAGTAATAAAGAGATTTAGAAGGAAGAGGCCAACAAAGCCATGGAGATATATATTATCAAGGGTTAATAGGTCTTTATCCCCTGTAATATAGGTCATTTTTTATTTTTCCGCTTGTAAAATATTTTTTTTGATTTACCTTCTATAAAATATTTTTGTTTTGATTTACCCTCTATTAGGTCAAACAAAAACCAATTTTATTTTATTTTTTCAAAAAAATTTCGTTTTTGTATGGTCTATTAGAGGGGTAAATCAAAACAAAAATATTTTACAGGAGGTAAATCAAAAAAAATATTTTATAGAGAAAAAACCGAAAATGACTTATATTACAGGAGAGTAAAGACCGTATTATCAATTAAGAAATGTGTCAGGTCAATTTGCCACAATAGGCTAATAATAAACCACAAGATGGTACGATTCATAGTTGATTGGAGGGATTTGCATAGAAAAGTGACCTAAAGATAACATCGGAGAACTCGGCCAGGGATGTGATTCACGTGAATCACTTTTTCAATTGGAATCATGTTGGCCTTGCAACTCATTTTTATAAGAAAATTGTTCTTCTCTCTTTTGTTTTTATCATTCACTTACTTACGTGACGTTAAAAAATATTCAACGTAAGTTAACTAACGTTGTAAAAATCGAGTGTAAGTTAACTAACGCTGAACATTATCAAGGGAATGAACAATTTTAAAAGAGAGAAGAATAATTTTCTTTTTATAATTTGTCAATTGTTTGGAGCTCCTGCCCAACCTCAAGCAAACCCATTGGCCACTACCTACTACTAATGTAATATTTTAAATACTAATTATTGAGTATGACTCATGTGTACACAGAAGAAGGTTAAGGGGCGGAGAAAGAGCTAACATACAAAGAAGAGGGGCAAAGAGGCAATATACAATTTAGGGATATTATTGTAAATTGATCATCATTCATTTCTTTTGTGAAGTGATAAAAATGTTATGTGATCTAAAGAAATTTTTTCGTGCAAGTTTGAATTGAGATTAACTTCTCTTAAGACTCTTGCAAAGTGACCAAAAGTCTTCTTCTTCATTGCCTCATCGAAAGTCAAAGGAATGCCTAAAACTCCTGCAATTTCAAACAAAGTTGTGGGCTACCAATACTCATGGGCAAGACCATGCAAGCGTATCCATGTCTAAGCGTTAGTATGCTGCACAATATTTAGATTAAAATCAGCGGTCCAAGCAAATGTCCTAAGTAATCCCGGTGAAAGATTCCAAGAACATGGGTCATACTCATAAGAAAAAGGGTTAATTAAGTAAATAGTCCCTATAAATATTCAAAATTTTGTTTTTAGTCCCTACAAATTAAAATTGCACTTTTTAGTCCTATAAAATTTTCCGTCAGCATTTTTAGTCCCTATAAAATTTTTCCATCATCATTTTAGTCCCTGTCAAAAATTTCCATCAAGATTTTTGGTCCCTAAAATGCTTAAGGAAAATGTCACAGCGACTAAAAAGTGTAATTTTATTTTGTAGGGACTAAAAACAAAACTGTGAATATTTATAGGGACTAAAAACTTAATTAACTCTAAGAAAAAACACTATTTTATGAAGAAGAAAAAAAATGTATTTATGAAAAAAGGCTTAAAAAACACTAATGCATACAAGAATGAAACAAAATTAGAGATAACATATAAGAAAGAGAAATCAACGAACTAACTATAAGCAGGAAAACTCCCTTAAAAAAAAAACTATATGCAGGAAAACTAAAGAGCATATAAGAAGGAAATGGGAAAAAAAATACAGAGCATAAAAATAGAGAATTTACCAAAAAATAAATAAGAATATAGAAATAAAAAGGGTTTGAGGGTACAATTGAAATATTGTTGATAAAGGTTTGTGGTTGATTTATTGAAAAACTAGATCTTTGTTCATAATTGAAATATGTAAGATCCATTTGATCTTACAATATGCTCATGAAATAGCGAAATTGATAAAATAATATTAAGAATTGATATATTAGAGATTATCATTGATATAATACATGTGAAGATGATAAAAATTTATTATTGTGACTTATGACAATTATGATATTTACAACAAACGAGTTCTAACAATACATATAAATTAGAGGTATTGTCGCCTATGCCATCTCTTTGCATATTTGACACTTATAATTTGTGCTCCACACAATTTGTTCCTTTATATTATGATTTTTTTTTTTTATAAATAATCGTTATATTTGTTGATGACATAAATATAATAATAACTTTCAAAGAGCTTATGAATTTTTTTTCATCACAAAAAGAGTATATATTTTATTTTGTTGTAGCGTTGGCTTCCTTTGTGTGCGAGTTTTTGGTAAATTACTTTATACATTAATGCAATTGCTTACGTTTTACGTATTTGATTCAAGAGTTCATCATACATATGATCCTCGTTCTTTCTATAAGTTACATTTAAGTTTTTGCAGAAAAAAACACTCTATCTCATTGAGTGGTTTGTGCTTTTCATGTTGATTCTGCAACACTGATATATCTTAGTAGAATTTGGTATCAATGAACTTGGATAAATCATTATTAATTTAGAGTTAATATACCATTTGATCAATTGAATCGAGAACTCGAGTTTTCAATTTCTAAAATCTAGTGCATACAAAAATTTGTATCCTAACATGTTAACTCTTCCACAAATGTCCTTTTATCGATGAGTGTTAATTTATTATCTAAATGTGTCTTGTTGATAGTTCAACTACATACACAATTAAAAAATAATAATAAAACATCATATTTGGTTATGTAAGAAACTAATGTTAGTAGTATTTCTGAAACTACAAATTAAAATTATTGAAGGCTCCAAAAGAACAAATATATTGTTACGTGGGAGAATATAATTACATATTGAGAATGATTATACTCCTGTAAATCTCATTTTATTAAGTTTCATGGATATTCTTCTAAACTTATATAATATTTAAACGAGAGACAAAAAAAGATGTTAAACATCTCTATATTACGAGATATATTTTGGATAAAATAAGTGTATTGAAAAAGTTACATGTCTCTTCCTTTTGATTATACTACACTTTGTATTAGTGCAATTGAATCACATATTATTGTAAACTAGAAGTTTACAAAATTATATTAATTTTGTTGTTCGCAAGATTGGTTGGGTCATCGTAAATCTATTATGATGCGAAGAAAAAAAATTGTTAATATTTCTTGTGGATACGTATTGAAGAGCCAAAAAAAATTTCAAATCTAATAACTTTTGTGCATTGCTAATTTCCAAAGAAAGTTGATAATTTAAGAAAAAATTTATTTCACATTTGAGGATATTTAAGAACCAATACATCCATAATGATCAAATGCATGTTTATTGTCAACTTACAAACAAAAGTTTGTTAGATTATTTTACTAACATCTCATTTTCCTCGTTTGATTAGTATTGAGCGTATATGAAAATTGATAACAAGATACAAAAATTCTCATCTTCTTTATATTTGATCATCTTCTCTATTTTTATTCTTGTCTTTTTGTTTTTGAGAAATCTTTTGATCTTGTCATTTAGTTTATTTCATGTAAATCATAACAAATACATGATTTCTTATTATAACCTTGATATGTAACATTTTTTTTAGGCAACTTTGATAAGCAGAGGTTATAATTTTATTTTTTTTGAGAGGAAGTAAAGGTTATGATTTGTTTTGTATTGAATTGATAATTTGTTTCAATATATATCTCATTAAATTAAATAAAATAATTTTTTTAAAGAAATTAAATTAAATAATATGTAATGTAAATAATTGCTGTACTTTATTTTTTTGACGGCAATTGCTGTACCTATTTTGACAAATCTGTCATTCATTTAAAAAAAAGTACATAGAGGTATCGTCACCATTAGCATCATAGTCAAACGTCACCCTAGGCTTTTGAAAGGCAAAGTGAACCACATATATCTTCATGCATTCGACAAAACTATAAATGCAGTTAAAAATCAACACAATATCAACAAAATACTTGTAATAACTACTCCCATAATATGTGCCACCCTAAAGAAATTTCTTTATCCTTTTCCTAAAACTCTATTTAAATTTTCAACTACTGAAATACTTATTTATATTTTTGGTGTTCACTCTTTGGTTTTTAGAGGGGTGGTTATAGTAATTTATGACTATATCGAGAGGTAAATAAAGTTTAACAAAAAAATTGTTGCCAAAAAAAATTAAACTTGGATTTTTTTTCAAAAGATTCGTTCTTAAGAAACTCATTAAACACTGGAGTACAATAATTAAGTTGGAATAATTATTCAGTAATGATATTTGTACATCTATTAAAAGACAACTTTAGTGACAAACTTGTTTTTCTCTCTTTTTATTGATAAAAAACAATGGAGAGAGAGAAATAAAGAGATAGAATAATAACATCATGTGAGTATGAGAGAGAAAGTTGTCACTAAATGATTGTACAAATATCATTTCTCATAATTATTTCCTTAAAAAGAAAAGTGTTTTATTATTAAAAAAAAAAAAGCTTATAGTATTCCTTCCATCTCAGACGTCCAATTTGAGTTTTGCACGGTCAATAAGAAAATTATTAATAGTGTCATTTTTAATGACAAAATATGTATCATTTACTAAAACACCTTTATTAAATATAGGTAGTGGAGTAGATATAGATGATTGAAATGCAATAAATAAATGTATGTTAGTGGAAAAAATAATAAATTCTATAGGTAATATAAAATGGATAAATAATTTGGGACATAAAAAAAAAAGGAAAGAGACGCCTAATGTGAAATAGATGAAGTATTTTACATATTTGTTGCAACCAAATGTAACAGGGAGGAGGTAGTATAAAATAAAATATTTTTGATATCAATATTTTTTTAAGGAATAATAAATTATTTACTGTTCTCAATCGTTAATATTAAAATGATTAAAAGGAATAAGTTGGGGATAACTTATTCGAGGGGCAGTCGAATAAAAGTTTAAAAGGAATAAAAATTTAATTTTTTGAAATATTTAACTTAAAAAAAGATATTTACTGTATAATTTGATTTACTTTATAATTTAATTCAAAAGGAATACAAAATTAAATTTTTGAAGTATTTAACTTTTGGGTTAAATATGTTTTAGTTCCTATAAAATTGAGACCTTTTAAGTTGAGTCCTTTCTTAATTTTAATAGTTTTTTAGTCCTTACAAAAATTTATGTACTCGGTTTTGGTAGACATGTTAAGAACATTACTAAAAGTTCTTTCACAAAAAAATATCTTAAAATTTGATTTCTACATTCAAATTTTGGTTACTTTTATTTTGAACTTATTATATTTAAAAAATTCATATTTAATTCATTTTATGTTAAAAAATTCTATATTTTATTAAATGAACCTTCTGTAATGTTTCAAACTTGTCTAAAAAAAACCGTTCAAAAACTTAAGAGTTTAAGGATAATAAAACTAATTTTGTTTTAGCAGAGACTAAAATTACATGTAATATGTTTTTTGTAGCGATTAAATATAAGAGTTTAATATTTTTTTTTTCTAGTGGCTAAAGTTCAACTATTAAAGTGAATAAGTTGAGAATTCCAAACTTTAACCCTAACCTTTGCATATATATATATATATATATATATATATATATAT
>Ga0228710_1011237_pt1 | contig 11644 bp, 9 predicted proteins | sample MedpolnodulmetaG_FD_177995 | JGI IMG/M metagenome (GOLD analysis project Ga0228710, IMG submission 177995) | Root nodule microbial communities from Medicago polymorpha collected in Santa Monica, California, United States - pink nodules | ecosystem: Host-associated > Plants > Roots > Nodule... | reverse complement strand
TAGCACTTACAGACTTGCTAACACACGTTACTTATTTAAAAATAATATACCCTGTTGTTTTAAAGAAACGCACAAGAAATGAGATGTATGCACGTGACTTATCAAAGTATAAAAGGATAGTAATAATAAATATTAGTATTATAATGGATTTCTTTTACTATCATTATTATTAAGCAAAACAAAAAAAAAAGCTCTTTCAATTTCCTGTAAAATCATTCATGCTTCTTTGTCTTTCTCTAAAGTAATAAAACCAGTACACCACCACCTCTCTGTAGCCGGCGCCCATCTACATAGAGACAATCACTCTTGTTGGCTTTGCGTCCCCTTTCGTCGTCATCGTACATCACAGCTGAGTTGCTTCTCTTCATGGATCATGGCCATTTTCACTCTTTGCTCTCTTTTTTCTTTGTTGCAATTGATTCACTTCTCTCTAGTTAATTGTTTCTCTGGTGTTTTTTCATTGTTCAGTGGTTCGTATCTTTTTTCTTGGTAAGGTTCATAAGTCATAACCGATCCAACCGACCCGCACAATCCGCATAACCGATTAACCCGAGACCCGCCCTAACTGTGCTTTTAAACGGTCGAAATTGGGTCTTAAATTGCAGTGGTCGGTTTCATCTGATATGACTACTATAGGCCCGAACCCGTCCGAACCCGCCCGATGCTCTACCCTAGTAAGCTTTACCTCCCCAACTCCTGACTTCCAACAAAAACCCACGCCCATTTTCTATTAGGGTTGGAATTTGGGTCCCCACCCTATAAAAGAATTAGGTCTCCTTGACATCCACCCGCCCCTGCCATATATGTATGTATTTATTTGTTTGTGTGTGTAATCCTCTTTTGTATCCTTTTTATATGAGACAAATTAGTTAATAAAATTTTATGTATGTGGTCTATATTATGAAACAACTATATCAATTTTAACAGACTTATTTGTCTGTCATAAAAATGACAAGAGTGTATTAATATAATATAATAATGATAATAATAAAATTTGAAAGACATATTTATTATAACTAAAACTAGCAAAAAATGTTCGTCTTTCCGCTCTTTTTATTGCGTCAACGCATGTAAATTGTAAACAGATGAAATTTTGATTAAAAATTATAAGTAGAACTATTTGTGACTTTCAAATTGTAACAAACCCAAAAAAAATACATTTAACTTTTTCAATAAGAGTAATTTAACAAATATAATATAAATTCTTATATGTTTAACACCACCAACAATATACCATTAATATAGAAAAATTTGTTTAAAGGTATAATTGAAATTATAAAAAAATCAACCCAAAATCTCAATGCCTTTCATATATAATATTGATAAGGGTGTTCCTATTGCTGTGGGATATTTCCTATTTTAATGGGATTTAATTTTTTTGATTAAAATTTAAAATAGTATTATTAAGGTTAAATTACACCAGATGTCCTTTAAGTTTGAGGTTCGTTACAGATAGGTCCTTTAAGTTTGTAAATGTTTTCAATTTAGACCTTTTATTAACCAAATGTTACAAAAACGTTAAAAACATTTACAAGCTTAAATGACTTGTGTATGACCAAAATAACTTAAAGGACTTATATGTTACAAATCTCAAACTTAAAGGACCTCTGGTGTAATTTAGCCTATTATTAAAGATAACATAGTAAATTAAATAGTTTAAAGGAAGGGTAAAATAGGTAATAAAAAAGTCAGCCAAAACTCATGTATTTTAAGCCTATTTTATTTATATATAGTATAGATGGTAAAATAATAATGATTAAACAATAATAATACTTTTAGGAATATAATAAGATAATATTGAAATTAGATATCCTAATGAGATTTTCAAAAAAAAAAAATTCTATTGAGATGATATTAAAATTCATAATAATCTCTAAATTATTAAATAAAATGAAATGAATAAGTATATGCATATAAAAAAAATTAACTATGAGGCAGGTTCATGGAAGATATCCTCTTACCCCACCTACCCAAGACCCGGACTTTAAATTTCAAAGAAAATCTATATTTGAACCCAGTAAAAGTATTGTGCCCTTATTTGTCTGTCATAAAAATGACAAGAGTGTATTAATATAATATAATAATGATAATCTATACTATATAAAAAGAAATAATCCCTTTCAGCTCGTATAATATAATAATTTTGCCTATTTGACCATGCAATATATAGGAAGATTAACAAACCCCTTTTCCTTGAGAATCAGAAGATTAAGATAAAAAAAAAAAATTATATATATATATATATATATATATATATATATATAAGTTTTCTATGTGAGAATGATAAGAATGAATGTCAACTATTAGATTAAAATGTATGGCTGAGATTAGAACACCAAATTACAATGGTTAGGTGACACTTTCATATTCCTCTATTCTCCACCATTTCTTGTCACTGATTTTTTCATCTTCAAGGAAAAAACCGTTATATGGCACTTAATTTCTCTTTTTTTCGACGAGAGTAAATCAATGTCAACAAGTTATAACAAAATCATTTGTGTCCCATAGATATACTTATGTTTTTATTGCAATTTTATAAAAAAAAAATTAAATTTTAAAATTGTGTGCTCGCAACTCACTCATTATCAGTAAACATAAAAAAACTCACACATTACCACATTCTTTTTAATACACTTTCTTTTGTTAGTTAAAGTTAATATGGTCACCACAGTTGTTATCCCCTACAATCAAGGGGATCAAATACATATATACATCTTTTTGTGGGTAGAGATCCTCGATCCATTTCTTAAAAAAAAAATGAATATCTTCATTACTATAATTTTTGTGTAAAAATGTCTGATTAACGAGCCATAATTTATAAATTCAAACTCCAACGTTTTTGTGTAAAAATGTCTGATTAACGAGCCATATTTTATAAATTCAAACTCCAACAAGAGATGTATATATGTGTTTGATACCAATAATTGTGGAAATAGAGATGATCTCAACTCTTTTTGGTAACCAAAACATACAACTAGAGTTATATTATTATCAAGGGTCATGGTAACCAATGGCCTCAGAACATTGGTTAAAGAAGTTAAAAAAAAAAGTTTAAATTGAAAATGTCAATTTTTAGATGACTAAAGTGTACATTTCCCCCCTAAGTTTCAAAATGTTGCGATTTTGGCCCTCCTATTAAAAAAATAAAAATTTTGCCCTCTATCTTTAGGGAAATATGCTCTTTTAACCCTCTAACTTTATGTAAATATGATCATTTGAACCTCTATCTTTGGAGAAATAAGCTCTTTTGACCTTTTATCTTTACAAAAAGTTGCAATTTTAGCCCCCTGTTTTTGGACATGTGGCGTCTTCTCAGCAACTTTGTAACGTTTTGTAAAATTAAGGGGTAAAATTTTCATTTTTTTAATAGGGGGCCAAAATCGCAACATTTTGAAACTTAAGAGGTGAAAAGTATACTTTAGACTTTTTAGATTTGTGATGAATTGACTGCACAAATTTCAATACAACAATGCTATATTTGATGTTTTAACCAATACTCCGGGAACACCGGTTAACATTTCCACATTATTAATACTTGAAAAACTCAAACTTATAACTTAAAAAAAAAAAAAAAAAAAAAAAAAAAAAAGGAAAAAATTTATTTAAAAAAAAAAAAAAAAAAAAAAAAAAAAAACACTAAAATAAAAAAAAAAAAAAAAAAAAAAAAAAAAAGATGCAAAGGCATCAATTTATTTCAAATAAAAAGAGTATAAGAAAGAAAAGGGAGATGAAGTCAAAACCTTCTCAAAAGTTTGTATGTCTAAAGTTGAACATGCCCAACCTATTCCTAATGTACTCTTCCCTAATGATGTCAGGGATAACATCAAACCAAAATAAATCAAAAGAAGTCCAAGAAAAACCAAAATTACCCAAACCACCAGCACATACATTTCATTCCCTATAGATATGGGACACAAAGAACCTCATGTTGTGAGTGACTGTTAAGCAATTGTACCACCTGTTTCTTAGGTTCCAAGGAACCACAGTGCTAGACATGAAAGCTTGCAACACCAGTTAAGAATCAGTTTCTAGCCAGACATTCCAATAGCCTTTTGAAGCAGCCAACTCAATAGCGGTCATTGCAGCATTGAATTCAGCATATAAAACATTTCCTTCTCCAAGATATTGAGAAAAACAACCTAAGAAACGCCCATCCTAATTTCTGAAAATACCACCATAAGAAGTTTTGACAAGATTTTTCACAGATGCTCTCCAAGGACAAATAGGAGGAGACCATATAACTTCCCTGATAGGAGCTCTAGAAGGTATAATATTTACATGACAAGCTTTCGTTCTTCTAAATTCATCCATGCTAATATGTGAAGCTTTCATTGTATTCTTGCCATAAAGGGAGACCTTTGCAATAATCAAATTAATTGCAGATCTCCAATTTAGAACCTTATCTTGAAACTTGTTCAGATTTATGCTAAGTCATATGGTGTCGATAATATTAAAGACACTTGCTTTAACCATCATTTTGCACTGAGGAGACCATTGCCTATCTATAATAAGCCAACTGTCATCCATAGAGTTAATCTTCATAGATGTATGAAGGATGCAAGCAAGCCAGTTCCACAACTTTAAAGCAAAAGCTCATTCAAAGAACAAATGAACTGTTGTTTCATGACAAGATCTACACATTGAACACATGGAGGGAAAAAGAGCTTCTTCTGAGAAACAATTTTTCATGAGATGGAAGCTTATTATGCATTAGTCTCCATAATAACAAAGACTTTAAGGGAGGTATATTAGGACTCCATAATGATTTTGCCCAATAAATATTATGTCATGTGCCTTGCTTAAAAATGTAGGCCTCTTTGTAGGATAAAACTTTTGAATTACTAGGCTTCCAAATCAAAGTATCTTCTCTATCATCAATATGCAAGGTAACTTGAAGAGCAAGCTACTTTAAATTGAGGAAAACTTATTCAACTGTTGTGGGAAAGCTCCAAGTGAAATTAGTTATGAAATCACACACTCTAGCTGTGAGATTGTGTTGAACTTGAGTTGGAATATTAAGAGTAGAAACTAGGGGTTCTCCAAACCAAGGATCAAGCCAGAAATTAACGTTTTCACCTGTGTCAATGAGCCATTTTCAAATTGCATCAATATTCACATTTTCTGATTTAATGCTACTCCAAATTGAAGAATAAATGTGGTGAGAGATGCTTCTTCTACCTCTAAAGATTTTGATTCTTAACAGAAATGCCCAAGCTTCATCTGAGTTTATGAGTTCCCAAACTAATTTCAAGTTGGCTGCTTCATTTAGCATAGTTTAGGATCTCAAACCTATATCACTTGATCAAAATATTTGCAAGTCTTATTCTAAGAACCGTCACCAATTTCCTTTTCGAGTAGTCACCACTCCAACCAAAATTTCTACACCAAGATTCAATCTCCTTAAGTAAATATGAAGGCCAAGAGTAAATGGAAATTGAATGAATGAACATTCCTTAAATGACTGATTTCACAAGGAGTATTCTGCCAACAGTTGAGAGTAAAGAAGCTTTCCAACACTGAGTTTTGATTTTATTTTATCAGCAATCGGTTGCAGGTGAATCCTTCTAGGTCTTCCTTTGAAGATGGGAATATCTAGATATGTAAATGGAAGGGATCCCTTGTTGAAGCCAATCAAATTAGTAATATGCTCAATTCTAGTAGAAGAAATAGAACTATAATATATTGTAGATTTTGAAGGATTAATATTCTAACCAAATGCAACAACATATGATTGAAAAAGTTGTCAAGAGCATGAATAGATGAGATTTTGTCTTTGTATAAGATCATGATGTCATCAACATAAAGAGAACGAGATGGGACTTGCATTGATCTTGTGCCTTTGATTAGCTCAATCTTGCCTTGCTCCACAAGCTTTGAAATATTCCTGCTTAAAACATCTTCAACAATGCAAAAGAGGAGGGGAGATAAATGATCTCCTTGTTTGACTCCCCTCATACACTTGAAGTAACCATTTTTCTTGCCAATAACAAAAATTGATAAAGTAGAAGAATGCAATATAATGTTAATCCAAGAACAAAAGTTAATATTGAAACAAATCTCTTTAAGACTTTTAGGAGAAAACTCCATTCCAAAGTGTCAAAAGCCTTTGCCATGTCTACTTTGAAAGCTAAATTATCGGCAAAAGACTTGTTGTGTAATTGTTTGATTGCTTTTGAAGTATCACAAATATAGTCTTTAATGTTTCTTCCCTAAATAAAACCTCTTTGCTCAACTGAAATTATATTTTTCATGACAGGAGCTAATCTGTCATCTAGAATTTTGGAAATGATTTTGAATTTGAAATTGGCTAGGGCTATTGGCCTATACTGACTAACTGTTATGTCATTTGTAACTTTAGGGGATACGAACTATAATGTTAGCATTGAAGTTTGGGAGAATCCAGTTTTTGGTGAAGAATTCTAAAACTGCTCTAATCACATCATCCTTCACTATCTCCCAATAAGTTTGATATAAAGTTGCCCCAAAACCATCAGGTTCTAGATCCCCATCCTTGTTCATTGCTATTAATGCTTTGTAAATATCTTCAAGTGAGGGAAACATTGAAAGAATATTGTTTAGATCATTGGTGACTAGGTTGGGAATGACCTCATCAATGATGTTATCCACCTGCAAATCCTGCTTAAAAAAGTTAGAAGAAAAAATATTTTTGAAGTGATTTGTAATGTGAGTTGAAATTTGTTACGGCTCGTATAAGGCGTCCTCTCTATCATTGATAGAGGTTATGCGTTTTGAAGTGTGTTTGATTTTGGTTAGTCTGTGATTTATTTGGTGTTTCTATCTCCCTCCTTATGCCATTTTACATTACTTTTTCGCTCCAAAATTCTTCCTCTTTATCTAAAGCTTTCTCCAACTAAATATGAGCAAACTTCTGCTCCTCCATTAAAGCATCATTGCTTCCATTTCTATTGATCTCATTATGAATGTTAACCAAGATATGTTCAACATTTTTTAGCTTAAGAATTTTCAATTTCTGATTTAGAACAAACATAGGGCAACCTTCTACATTAGAGTTCCAAGAATCCTGAATCAGATGCTGACAATCTTCATGTGAAGTTCACATATGAAGGAATTTAATTTGGGATATGAAGCTATTTTGAGATGTTTCAAAGTCTAGTAACAAGGGAAAGTAATCAGATTTATGCCTAACTAAGGTTGAAACATTAAGTGAAGTACACATATCAAGCCATAACAGGTTACAAATGACCCTATCAAGTCTACTACCAGTTTGTCTTGCACCTCTTCTACCATTAGTCCAAGTGTATTGAGCACCTTTTGTACGTAAATGAAAGAAAAAAAAAGCATTGAAGTCTGACCGTTCAAAGAAATCCTTCGTGGGAATTCTAGCAGGATGAGAATTTCCTCTATGCTCATGAGAGCCAATAATAGTATTGAAGTCTCCTATGGTGCACCAGGGAAGGTTGGATTGATTTTGAAGGCTTTCCAGAACTGTCTTCTATGGATATAGTTTGTAGAAATATATATATTGTTGACTTATCAGTAATGGAAAATGTTACATGTTGTTCATCTAAGGCTAGAATGTTTGGATTTAGGGATTCAATACAAAAGCACCAAAGTGAAGGAATTAGATTCTATCTAGAATTTATTGCAGATAGCTTATAGTGAAGTTTATGAAACCAGTTTCTAGGAAACTGCTCAAACAGGATCCATGGCTTAATAATAAAAATTAAATTAGGTTTATAGGCTAATAACAAGTTTTTCAGGGCTAACCTTGAAGGGGAGTTAGCTATACCCTTAATGTTCCAATACAAGCACTTCATCTGAAAGGTTTGGAGGGAACTTTAGATCTGGTAAAATGAGAACTACTTGCATTGGAAGTCAGGTGTTATTGCTTCTTCTTCTTTGATTAATTGCTAGTAACCAGCCTGAAACCAAAAGCATCAATATTTTGTTAAATCTCATGTTGAATATGAGCTTCAATTATATTTTCATTTGCAATTCTAGATGCCAACGCTTCTTCTTATTTCTTGATCATCTCTTCTCCAGTTTTAGATAAAGTATCCTAAGACTGATGCCAAAATTCCATGTCGTTTTGGACTCTAACATGTGTTGCTATGTGCTAGGAAGAGTCTTGTTCTTCTTCTACTTCAAAATGAGCATAAGTGTCATCTACAAATTCATTGCCTTCAGAGCTACTCTCATCATCATTATCATTGACTATTGGAATCTCCCTTGACATATCAGTTGGAATATTAATCTTGTTCCCCATCATTACATTTTCTGTAAGTTGTATGTTATCAATGTTTGCATCCTTGGCAATGTTATCGGCTTGATCATTCTCCTTCTCAGCCTGATGGCTAGTGTTTTAATTGTTAGGGTCCAAATTGTTAGCAACAAAGAATTTATCCCCTTTTAGGGTAGGTTTAGGGAGCTGACTAGATGGAATATCACAAACATCTGACAAGGCTTGAGAAAAAGTTTTTTGGGCTTTGGGTATGGTATTGGTGTTGTTTTTTTGGTGCGATCTTAACGAATTCGGGTTCAGCTAGAAATTTCCAGGGGATTCGAACTGGATTGGAGACCATTTGGGTTGGATTAGGAAAGGCGATGGTGGAAAGAAGTGGTTTTGGTAGGTAGGGTTCTAAGGGAAGGTGACAAATGAACCATGCAAATATTTAGCCAGAGCAAACTTTATTTTTTCAACATATAACTAAAATAACTACAAAATACATTTCTACTAAGAAAAATACTAAATAACCACAGTACTGATGAATATAATGTACATCCCACAACGGAAAATTCCTGGTACATCTTCACATCATATACTTGAAGATACAACCACAAGAGGTAGCACCAACTCATGTTATACTTCTCAATCTCATCGTCATCTGAAACAATACCATACACCAACCATACTTAAAAAATATCAGCACACATGAAGCCTCCCAACACCATCACGTTAGCCTTGTTTAACAGTTCAAAATTAAAACCTTCAAACTCAAATGCATTGATGTTTGACCCTCTTTACAAATGAACCAATATCAAGATAAATGTTTGACCCTATCCACTACCTCCAACAAATTCTCTACTTTTCTATTGAAAAGAATGTTTATATTTTATTGAAAGGATGATATGATTTCTCTTTGATGTTAAATAGAAGACCTGCATTTACATTCACATTTCCAATTGTCCTCATTGATTTTTCATGTAGTAATTGAATGCATTCCGGTCCTGAAACTTGGATTTACAAAAGTGATAGTGGGGGTGGTAGGAGAGCGACCCTTATGGGTCTTCAAATGGTGGTGATGGTTAAACATATCCACATCTTTCGCCTTGGAGGTGGGATTGTACCTGAAAATACTCTGACGCTCAAGTTAGTATATATTTGAGGTCGTGACTAGGTTTAGAATGAAGCATACCTTAAAGATGATGAAGTAAAGCTTATATAGTCTAAGAGATGTGTAATTGAGATTGAGCCGCAACCATAAGTTGGACTTAATAATATGATATATAGGGTGTTAAGACCCAAAATAGTACCTTAGACAATTGTTTCCGTGAACCACAGTAGACGATTCATGGTTGTCTCTATATTAGATAGTCCTGACTTGATCATATGGTCATAATCTGATCTTTTAAAACGTCTCTAGGGAGAGTCCATATGATGGTCCACCTATGAGCTATGAGCTAGTGACTTAGGATTGATCCGGTTCGAAATAGAATGTAAACTAATATTAACAAACATAATGTTTAATTGGCTAAACTATTTATTATACACGTAATTAATAGGCTTATACAAATATACACTTAACTACCAATAAAATAATGGAGATTTATTGGTCCAAGAGTTTTTGTCCTTTTAGGGGTTAGTATCACACCGTGCTTTTTGTCCTTTTAGGGGTTAGTATCACACCGTTCTTGTCTTTGGTATATTCCTGAGCTCATAACACGCCTACATTAGCATAAATTTAATTTAACAGGATATATTTCGTTACTCATACATGTGTCCCAATTCTAAACAAAACTAAATTAGAATGAAAGTCAATTGGAGTAGTAGTTTATACCAACTTCAAATTAAACCACCATAATCATATTTTTTTTATGTAATTTAGTGGCTAATGCTCGCACATTTTAAATGTGAAGAAGTAGGGTGTCCGTAGTTCGAACTCCAACCCCTACATATAATACACATTATCCCTATTAAGATCATCCACAATGCAACACTCCATTTGAATGCTTAAACGGGTTCCGACTGCACACGTCATCCGTTTTATAATTAATACCTCATAAGCATTCAATCTCTCCCTCCAACCTAGCACCTCAAAATAATTATTAATTGAGTCCGAACAATAACTCTATATCATTAAATTTGAACAATAATTTATATACTCATTCATAATTATATAATTTTAAAATATTAAAGTAATTTAATTATAAATTATAAAAAAAACGAACATTAAAGTAAGAGAGGAAAAATTTAATTATAAATTATAAAAATTAAAAAATAACTATAAATTATAAAAATATTGAAGTAATTTAGTTATAATTTTAAAATATTGAAGTATTAATTTAATTAAAATAATAAAATAATTGAATATAAAAAAATAGAATTAATTGTATATGTGGGGCCCATGAGTAATATGAGAGAGTGCACCTATAAAAGCATCCTTCTTTATAAGCATCATATTTATTGATGTTACAATGGGGGTGCCTATTTAATATGATGTTAAACAGAAGAATGATCCCTCATTATAGATGGTCTAATTGAGTTAAGATCACGGAATCCACAATAGTATATATCATAACTTTGAACACCTGAGTTAATTAAGAGAATTTTTTTTTTTTTTACACATGCCAATCAGTAACATGCATGGTATATCACAATTAAGAGGTAATATTGCTATATTAATTAATTTGGTTAGAACATTTGTCAAAAAAGAAAATAATTTGGTTAGAACATGAGGCCTATGATTACTGTTCCCTTGTCCCTTTTTTTGAAAAAAATAACTTTCAATTAATCCTTCGTATTCAAATATATGATGACTATAATAACAAGTATTCTTTTGAGAAGCCTGACGACAAAACCGCACATTAAAATTGCCAAAAATAAAATGGAAAATTGCAGATTTGAACTTGCGTTCTACCCTCTTACCATCTCAAGTGTACTTGGTTATTGGAAATATTAACATTTTGTTCAATATACATTTACCTATTTCCAATTTATTCACATGGCGGGTTTGCCGCGAACTTCTCATTATTATCTCAAGGTTATTTGACTTGCTTGTACTTAGGTAATATGGGAGGATAGAAACAATCGTGTCTTAAAAATGCGGTAATTGTTCCTCACATTATTGTTCAAAAAGTGAAGTTGAATTACTTTTTATGGTTGTCATGATTGGTGGTGTGTTCCTGATTTTCGGGTATCAATCCATTGATTGATTTTGAACCTTTAATCTTTGAACTTTCTACTTTTATTTTTGGGAAGGGAAAAAAAAGAGAAAAAAAAACCCTTAAGAGAATTTGGATCCGGGGGTTGATTTGGCGGAGGGAAGGTGTTAAGCACCCTACACGACTACGGTACTCCGTAGGAACCTTTTGCCTAATTTATCTTGTGCTAAGTTATTCGCTTATTTTGAAAATAATTGCCTAAGAGTCTAAGTGAAAGAAT